>Ga0310786_10000670_pt1 | contig 54681 bp, 51 predicted proteins | sample AusTroGonzalo_MG_FD_203881 | JGI IMG/M metagenome (GOLD analysis project Ga0310786, IMG submission 203881) | Bovine rumen microbial communities from tropical cattle in Woodstock, Queensland, Australia - Gonzalo_03 (v2) (version 2) | ecosystem: Host-associated > Mammals > Digestive system >...
ACCCTTCTTGTTCTCGATGGTGCAGAAGAAAGTACCCAGACCGTCGATCTTCACGCGCTTGCTCTCCAAGAGCATCTCCACCAAGCAACTGCGGAACTTCTCCAATACGCCGAATACCACATCGGGGGTGTAGATACTACCATGCTCGCTGATGTGCTGAGCCAGTTTGCGGGTGTTGAGGGTTTCAATGGCCTTTGCGTAGGCGAACCATTTACCAAAACTTACAGAATCACTGTTGGTGTTCTGCTTCAATTCATAAAAAATCTTTGACATAATAAATAGTTTTTTAGGTTTTAAATTAATTATCTTGTTTGTGTGTTTCGCGATTCACAATGCAAAGATATACAAAGATTCGATACAACTTGGAAAATAAGGGGAAAATCCGAATATCAGAAAACGCAAAACATTTATTTTCAAGCGTTTACAAGCGCAAAAACGGTACCTTTTATGTCAATCTCTAAGGCACAGATGGCCACGGCATAGGCAACTCTATGCTATTAAATGCCAATGCCTATAGTAATGAATCCATCTGCAAAGAACGTCCTACATTAGCGATCTCACCCCCTCCCGTAAAGAATCTATACCAAAGTTTCAAGCAAACGAGGAGATTCTTCACGGGTAGGTCATTTTCAACCTCCGTCCTCCCCCTGTGGCTTACTGCACGCCACAACGCCACAACATTTGAACATTTACATCGCCACAACGCCACAACGCCACAACATTGATGAAAACACTCTTCCAACATCATGCATACTAAAAAAGTTTACCTTTATTTTATATTATTATATTATATATTAATATATAATATAATAATATAAAGGTATAGTACAAGGTTATGATGTCCACCATCACAACAACGAAATGTTGTGGCGTTGTGGCGTTGTGGCGATGTGACACGGCGTTGTCTTATTCCAAATTTTTGAGTTTTTTCTCATAGAAAAGGGTCATTGGTTAAAATAATACGTATCTTGCTCAAACTTCGTGCCAAAAGCATCCGTCTATGAGAATGAAGAGCTAAATCAGAATCGGACAAGTGTTCAGAAACGGACATAGTGTGGAATTGCAAATCTATTGATAATCATTGGATTTGTAGTTTGGCACGCATATTGCAGCATGAAGGGCAAACAAATTAATGAAAATGGATAAGCAGATACCAAAAGAAGTGCTTCGGAAGGAGCGCAACAAGAAACTGATGAAGTGGGGTGGTGCAGGAGTGGCTGTCGTTGTAGTCATTGCATTGCTGATAAATCTGATGCAAAGCAGTGTGCATAGGAAAGACTTAGGCATAAGCACTGTGGATCAAGGTACCATAGAGGTTAGCGTTACAGCCAGCGGAAAGGTAGTGCCTGCCTTTGAGGAAATCATCAACTCACCCATCAACACCCGCATCCTGGAAGTATATAAAAGAGGTGGTGACAGTGTGGATGTGGGCACGCCCATCATGAAGCTCGACCTGCAGAGTACGGAGACGGCTTACCAGAAGTTGCTGGATGAGGAGCAGATGCGCCGTTACCAGTTGGAACAGCTCAAGGTAAACAACAACACCCAGCTGGCCGATTTGGAGATGCAGGTGAAGGTAAGTGCCATGAAGCTGAACCGTATGGAGATGGAACTGCGCAACGAGCGTTACTTGGACAGCATAGGAAGTGGTACTACCGACAAGGTGCGTCAGGCAGAATTGGCTTACAATACAGGGAAGCTGGAATTGGAACAGATGCAGATGCAACTGGCCAACGAACGTGAGGTGAAGGCTGCCGATCTGAAAGTACGCCAGCTGGAATACAGCATCTTCCTCAAGAGTCTGGCAGAGCAAAAGCGCATGTTGGAAGATGCGCAGATACGCTCTCCGCGCAAGGCCATCCTCACTTATATTAATAATCAGGTGGGAGCGCAGGTTTCACAAGGTCAGCAGGTAGCCATCATCTCCGACTTGAGCCATTTCAAGGTAGAGGGTGAGATAGCCGACAGCTACGGTGACCGTGTGTCTGCAGGTGGTAAGGCCATAGTACGTATAGGTACAGAAAAGTTGGAAGGCATCATCAGCAGTGTGACACCACTTTCGAAAAATGGTGTGATTTCATTTTCTGTTCAACTCAACGACGACAGCAATGCCCGCTTGCGTTCAGGGCTTAAAACAGATGTCTATGTGATGAATGCAGTGAAAGAAGATGTGATGCGCATTGCCAACGGTCCGTACTACAACATGGGACGTGGTGAATATGAACTCTTTGTGCTGACCAGCGAAAATAAGTTGGAGAAGCGCAAGGTACGCTTGGGTGATAGCAACTTCGAGTTTGTAGAGGTGGAGAGTGGCTTGCAGCTTGGCGACCAAGTGGTGGTGAGTGATATGAGTGATTTTAGAAACCGTAATTCATTGAAAATAAAATGATAAGCTATTATGTAAAACAAGCGTGGGAGCTGATGAAGCAGAACAAGCTCTTCACAGGCATCTACGTGGTAGGTACTGCTTTGGCTGTGGCAAGTACCATGATTATGGCCATCATCTACTACGTGAAGATAGCGCCGATGTATCCAGAGAATAATCGTGCCAATACCTACTTTATGGTGAATGGACGCTTCAAAAGCACGAAACAAAGTTGGATGAATGCCTCTATGTATGGTTACAAGGCCTTGCAAGAATGGTTCTATCCGTTGAAGAGTGCTGAGTTGGTGAGTGCATCGAACGATTATTATTCTGTAGCATTGAAATTCTTTGTACAATTAGAAGAAGGAAGACCTGATCAGAATGTGACAGTGAAGTTTACTGATCCAGCCTTCTTTCAAATGTATGAGTTCAAGTTCTTGGAGGGCAAACCTTTCACGCAGGAGGAGTTTGAGAGCGGACAGCGTAGGGTGGTCATCAGTGATAATCTGGCACGAATTGTATTCCACACCGCTGAGAATGTGGTAGGTAAGACGTTCCAAATGAATTTTGTGGAATACCAAGTAGTAGGGGTGGTGCATGAACCCAGTTTCCTGATGAGTGAGTCCTATGCGCAGCTTTACATACCTTATAGCATCATACCAAATTATAACCAGCCAGAGAATAATCCTGAATACTTGGGAAGTTACAAAGTGACGATGCTGGCTAAGGACGGCAAAGCATTGAAGGCAGAGATAGAGGAGTTGGTGAGAAAATATAACAACTCTCAGGAAGATTGGCAATGGATTGTCTATAACCAGCCGCTGAGTCACTTAACCAGGGTATTCTCACCCTATGAGACAGAGAATTTCTCCTGGCTCAATATAATGATGCTCTATTTTGGTGTATTCATCGCCCTGCTTTTGGTTCCAGCGCTTAATTTAAGCGGCATGATTGCTGGACGTATGGAGACAAGACTGGCGGAGATGGGGGTGCGCAAAGCATTTGGTGCCAACCGCAGCTTGTTGTTAGGACAGGTGATGTGGGAGAATCTTATCCTTACCTTGGTGGGTGGATGCTTGGGACTGCTGATAGCTTGGGCTGCTCTCTACGGTTTCCGCTCCAGTCTGTTTAACCTGATGGATTTGAATTACAGGGATGTAATGGTCGTAACTTCCACACAGGTAGATGCAAGCATGTTCTTTGCACCAACGATATTTGGAATTACCTTGTTGATATGCCTTCTGCTTAATATGCTCAGTGCGCTGATTCCTGCATGGAACTCGCTTAGGCATCCGATTGTAGAATCATTGAATGAAAAAAGATAACGCTATGATAAGACTGATAGTAAAGAATCTATGGGCACGCCGCAAACGTAACGGGTGGCTGCTTGCTGAGTTGATACTGGTCACAGTGATTTCATGGGTGATACTTGACCAGGCTGTGGTGAACTACTATGTATCACATAAGCCTGTGGGCTATGACAAGGAAAGGCTGCTACTTATGGAAACCACCATGATGAGCAAATCGTCTCCCCGCTATGACAGTCAGGCCAATGACTCTACTTCGCTGGCTGATGATTTCAATCGTATCATGAATCGTTTGAATCTTTTGGATGAAGTGGAACTGGTGGCACCCTTGCGCAGCTTTGCTTATTTGGAGTCGCGAGGCAACAGTAGCAGCGGCTTTCAGGCAGAGGCCGACACCACAAAGATAGTCTATGCTGCCAGGGTGATGTTCTGCCCTGGTGAACAATACTTTGAGACCTATGGAGTGAAGTCGAGCGGCATTGGTCCAGATGTAGCGGAACTCTCGCGTATGAGCTACGGACCTCATGATGTGGTGATAACCCGTTCGCTGGCAGAGTATCTTTTCCCTCAGGGGAATGCCTTAGGCAGATATATGAACATAGACCCTAAGAAACCAGAACAGCCTGGCGACCACATCGTGGGTATCGTGGAGGATGTGGCTGTACGTCATCTTTTGCGTCGACGCATGACGGTTTTCATTCCAGACTTTAATCGGACTGTTTATACGAATATGATGCCCAAAATCCTTATCCGATTGAAAAAGGGAGTGAATGTGAAGGCTTGTAAGGAGAAAATCAATAATATGATGGCGAAGGATTTGTACTCAGGAAACATCTACACTCGAAATCTGATGACCTATCAAGAGCAGCATGACTACTTGGCAGACAGTAATGGTTTCACTAACTCTATGACCCTACGCTACTTGCTTACGGCATTCTTCTTGGTAAACCTCTGCTTGGGCGTGATAGGCAACTTCTGGCTGCAGACGCGCAAGCGCACGGAGGAGGCAGGCGTGATGAAGAGTTTTGGGGCTACCTCTGGCCACATTGTGCGGATGTTGCTGGGCGAGGGTTGGCTCTTGGCTACTGTGGCAGTACTGGTGGGCTGTCTTATCTATCTGCAATATGGCTATGTACAGGGATTGGCCACAGAACTTTATGCCTTCAGTAGCGATGGTATGAACGACTGGATGGATCATTTCTGGATTCATTTCTGCCTCATTTCTTTAGTGGTTTACGTACTTATAGTAGCTGTAGTGCTTATAGGTATCTATATCCCTGCGCGTAATATCAGTAAAGTGAATCCAGTGGATGCACTACGTGATGAGTAAAATAATAAACATTAAACATTTATATTTCAATAAAATGGAAACGATGATTAAATTGGCCCAAGTGAACAGGGTCTTCAGAACAGACGAGATTGAAACGCAAGCATTGGAGAATATCAATATCGAGGTGCGTAAGGGCGAGTTCCTCAGCATCATGGGACCTTCAGGCTGTGGCAAATCTACTTTGCTCAATGTGATGGGATTGCTCGATGCGCCCACCAGTGGCACTATCGAGATTGCAGGCACTACAGTAGAGGGCATGAGCGACAAGCAGTTGGCACAGTTCCGCAACAAGATGCTGGGATTTGTGTTCCAGAGCTTCCACCTGATTAACTCGCTCAACGTGATAGACAATGTGCAGCTGCCACTGCTTTACAGAGGTGTGAGTGCCAAAGACCGTGAGAAGCAGGCCGTGGAGGTGCTGAAGCGTGTGGGACTGAGCCATCGCATGAAACACATGCCCAACCAGTTGTCAGGTGGTCAGTGTCAGCGTGTGGCCATTGCCCGTGCCATCATAGGTAATCCAGAGATTATTCTGGCTGATGAGCCAACAGGTAACTTGGACTCCAAGATGGGTGCTGAGATTATGGAGTTGCTGCAGAGCCTCAATCGGGAAGATGGGCGTACCATCGTAATGGTGACGCACAACGAAGAACAGGCCAAGCAGACTTCCAGGGTGCTACGTATGCTCGATGGCAGAGTGGTGGGATAACATTAAACGTTTAACTATGATAAAGCAATATTTCCAACAAGCGATGGCACAACTTCGTCAGCATCCCATCATCAGCGGGGTGACGGTGGTGGGTACGGCAATGGCCATCTTCCTTATCATGCTGCTGGTGATGATGCAGCAGGTGAAGGAGGTACCCTTTGCTCCTGAGAGTAATCGCGACCGTTTGCTGCATGTGCAGTGGATGAGTATTGGTCATACAGACTGGGGCGATGACAGTACCAGCAACGGGCCTATGTCTGCTCAGACAGCTAAGGAGTGTTTTCAAAGCCTTACCACTCCAGAGGCTGTGACCGTTTTCAGTTTTATATCCGCTCTGCCTGCATCGTTGCCTGGGCAGCCCACCACACTGATTGATGTAAAGCCCGTGGACGACCAGTTCTTCCATGTATTCGACTTCACCTTCCTCGATGGCAAGCCTTTTGACCATGCGGTCTTAGAGTCTGCCCGTCCTGTGGCTATCATTACCAAGAACGTGGCAAGAGCCATCTTTGGCACAGCCGAAGGCGTAGTGGGGAAGGAGTTCCAAATCAGTCACGCACCCTATAAGGTGGTGGGTGTGGTGAAAGATGTGTCCACATTGGCCGATAACGCCTATGCGCAGTGCTGGATACCTTATACCACCTCCAGCGCGATGGCGGGCGACTGGAATATTTATATGGGTGAGTTCAGTGCCACCATCTTGGCCAAGAGTCGTAGCGACTTTGATGCCATTCGCGAAGAGGTGAACCGCAAACGTGATGAGTTCAACAAGATTATCGAGAGTTCGGGCTTTAAACTTATCTACCGCAATCGTCCCTATGACCAACTGAAGCATTCCATCACAACTGCTGCTAACATAGAGCCTGATGTGGCAGCCGCCCGTAGGCAGCGTATCATCATCTTTGCGATTTTGCTCTTGGTGCCTGCCATCAACTTGAGTAGTATGACACAGAGCCGCTTGCGCCAACGCATAGCAGAGATAGGTGTACGCAGGGCTTTTGGCAGCACACGTGGCAGCATCTTGGGACAGATCTTGGCAGAGAACTTCATCGTCACCTTGTTGGCAGGCATTCTGGGCTTGCTGATGAGCGTAGCTTTTGCCTACTTAGGTAATGGCATCCTTTTTTCCAACGCTACTTCCTACGACCTCACACCTCCTATGGTAGATGCCTCGATATTGATCCACTGGAGCACCTTTGGCTGGGCACTCTTCTTCTGCTTCGTGCTCAACCTGCTCAGCACGGGTCTGCCTGCCTGGAGGGCTTCGCGCATCAACATCGTGGGTGCTTTGAACGGACGCTTATATAATTGAATGGACTATGACAAAGAAACTTTTAACTCAGATAAAGAACGAGTGGCGCAGCAATCTTTGGTTAGGTGTGGAGCTACTGCTCGTGAGTGTGGTGCTGTGGTATGTGGCTGACTACCTTTTTACCAATACTGCAATCTATCTGGAACCTCGTGGATTTGACATCAGCCACACCTATTTAATAGGTATGGATGAACTCACGGAGGCCAGTCCCGACTATCATCCCTATACGGATGTGGAGAAGGAACAAGGCGAGGAAAAGTTGGAGTTGCTTAACCGCATACAGCATCGTCCAGAAGTGGAAGCTGCCAGCCTGTCATCTAACTCTTATCCTTACAATGGCAGCAACAGCTCCATGGCTCTGGGACTGTATGGTGATACACTGGTTGCACCTAGACTAACCATCCGCCGCATGGCTACCCCCGATTTTGTACGTGTGTTCCGCTACGAGGGTGTCAATGGGGAAACACCAGAGCAGTTGGCAGAAATATTGGAGAGAAATGAGATGTTGGTGTCTGACAATATCTTCCAGCGCTATGGGCATAAGGCTTCGGAGTTTGTGGGACAAACGCTTTATGCCAACCAAGACACTACGCAGACCATCCGTTTGGGAGCTTCGCTGAAGCCTGTGCGCTATGGCGATTTCCATTCCCTTGGTGGCTCTGTAAGCACCTCTATCCTGATGAAGCTGCCTGAACGATACCTGAGCTGGGCAGAGGAACTCTGCGTGCGTGTAAAGGCAGATCAGGATGTGAACTTCATTGAGAACCTGAAGCGTGATGCTGACAGTCAGCTCCGTGTGGGGAATATGTACATCACAAGTATCAGGAGCTTTGAGGATCAGCGTAATGCTTTCCAACAAGGTCAGATGTCCAATATGCGCAGCTATTACACAGGAATGGGTTTCCTGATGCTGAATGTGTTCCTTGGGTTGCTGGGCACTTTCTGGTTCCGCACACAGCAGCGCAGGGGTGAGATAGCCCTGCATAAGATACATGGAGCTACCAATGGGGCTGTGTTCAGTCGCTTGGTGTGTGAGGGTCTTTGGCTGCTCTTGCTGGTGACGCCTTTGGCGCTGATCATCGACTATAACCTGGCGCACTTAGAACTGAATTCATACTATTATGGCAGCTACGATGACCTGCCTCGCTTGCTGCTCTGTGCTGCCATCGCCTTTGTGCTCATCGCCTTGATGATTCTCATAGGGATAGGCATCCCAGCCCGCCAGGCCATGAAGATTCAGCCTGCTGAGGCCCTTCATGATGAATAATCTCTCTATTCATTTATGTATTTATGCAATACGGCAGCCCCTGTGAAGAGGCTGCCGCATATTTATGTTCAGAATTAATAGCAATTGTTTTTATGCAGCAGTACTTCGCTCATAGAGATAGCGAGGTGCAAAACCAATTTCATTATTCCAGTCTACAGTGAAAGGGTCAAGTCGAAATGACTTAAAATAATCAAGATTTTGAAGTTTACGACAAATGCCTTTCTCCATTAAAGGAGTAAAGTCCATCAATCGTACCTCACCAGTGCTGAAAGTGAGTCGAAGTGTATATCCTCCAACATATTCAGCAGCAATAATTTTCAGTAGTGGGTTTTTGGTAATCATATCCTTATCCTCCTTTAATTATTATTTAAGTGGTTCTATTTTTTTTGCAGCTTCAAAGTTCGATAGTCGCTCCCAGTTTTCCAATAATTCATCACGATGTAAATCAAGCCATTCAAACACAAGAAGAAGAGCACGACGAGGAAGCATTCCAGTGACAATTCCATCATTAATGGTAATTTCAGCTTCGTAACCATCGTACCACACGTGGAAATGTGGTGGATTGTGGTCATCAATATACATATAAATGATGATTCCGTAAAATTTACTTATTTCTGGCATCTTAAAAATAATGATAATTTACAATGCAAAAATACATATTATTTTTGAGAATCCAAATGCTTTTTATAGTTTAATGCTAAACCTCGTGATTCCATCCTCTCCAGTGTGGAGCGAGAATTTGAAATGATGGGCAGTCAGCACCTCACGGATGAACATGAGGCCGATGCCTTGGCCTTTGGGCTTGGTGGAGAAGAAAGGAGAGAAGATTTTTTGTTCAGCCTCCTTGCTGAGGCCAGCCCCGTTGTCGGCTATGACCAATTGGGCAGGGTTAAGGGAGGAACTAATCCAGATATCCCCTTGTTGCTCGATGCTCTCGGCAGCATTTTTCAGAATGTTGAGCAGTACCTGCTCCATAAGGGCAGCGTCTATGTCGGCCTTAACAGGCTGCTCACAGAGTGACAGGTGGAGGCTGATGCTGCGTTCTGCACAAATACTTTCCATGAATGCCACGCAGCGACGTACCACTTCGTTCACGTCTTGAAGTTCCAACGTAGGAGAAGGAATCTTCACCACATTGGCAAAGCTCGTGATGAAGCCGCTCATGTGGTAGAGCCGTTCCATGCAGATTTTCAGCAAATCCTGCAGGTCAGTGGTATCAGGGATGTCATGCAGGGCATCGTTCACAGTATCCATACCAGAGGTGATGCCTGCCACAGAGTTGTTTACCTCGTGGGCTATCATGCGGATGACTTTTTCGTAGGCTTTCTTCTCCGCTTTCATCACCTCATCTGTAAGAGCCTCTATCAATATGAATGGATGTGGGAAGCCACGATCAGAAAAAGTGAGGTGGGAACAACGATAGATTTTCGAGTCGCTCAGACGGATGGTTAGTGATTCTCCTCGTGGAATGCTATCAAGCTCTTTGCCTAATGGGGTAGTGAGTTGCTTGAGCGACAGTCCTTTGATTTCATCATTTGTCATATAGCCAAGTAGCTGCAAGCCAGCCTGGTTACTCTGCTGTACAAACCCATCGTAATCGAGGATTATCACTCCCATGGGTGATGCAGCAATGAGCAAGTCCATGAAATGGTTTTGCTCCCTCACGCGAAGATGCTCGTTCTTGAGTTTGTACATCAGTTGGTTGAACACATCCACCACTTGGTCTGCTTCTTTCTGTCCAACGTATTTCAATCGACTGCTGAAATCCTGCTCGCGCAGTAAGTCAATACCGCCTACAACAGCATTAAGGGGTTTCATCACCTTATTATAAAAGAAAAGGAGGTAGAGTAGGGTAAGCGTAATAAGTCCTTCCGTGACGAAGAACAACGTACCGCGTTCCTCCGTCACCAAGATCAGCAGCAAGCCCCAAATCAACAGAAGCAATACGGCCAACCCAAGGAATATATGTTTCAGTCTCATTTGTCAATGGCTTAAGAACAATGGCTTAGCCTCAGTTCTTTTGCCTATACCTTTATATTGTATTTCTCCAGTCTGCGATACAGCGCTGCTCGGCTGATACCCAAGGATGTGGCCATCTGGCTCACATTACCCTCGTATTTTTCCAATGCTTGCAAGATGGTCTGTCGTTCTATCTCTTCCAGCGTCATGCCTTGCAGGTTGGTAGCAGGCTTGGTGGCTGATGGGCTTTGCACATACTGCTCCTCAAAATCAGCAGCCGTAAGTGTGTCTTTTTCGTTCACCAAGATGGTACGTTCCACCAGATTCTTCAACTCGCGGATATTGCCAGGGTAGGGCAATGAACTGAGGTAGTGTAGAGCATCGTCGCTCAGTTCCATAGGTCTGGTACCTAATGCCTTGGCCTGCTTTTGTGCAAAATGACGGACCAAAAGCGGAATGTCTTCCCTGCGTTCCCGCAAGGCTGGTAAGTGCACACTAATGAGGTTGATACGATAAAACAAATCCTCGCGGAAAGTGTGTTCTTTCACCATTTGGCTCAGGTCGGCATTGGTGGCGCTTACCACACGGATATCAACCTTGTGTGGGCGGCTGTCGCCCAGCATTTCAAACGTTTGTTCCTGCAGCACACGTAGCAGTTTCACTTGGCAAGTGAGATCGAGGTCGCCTATCTCATCGAGGAATATGGTGCCTTTGTCTGCCATCTCAAAACGACCTATGCGATCGGCAGAGGCATCAGTGAATGCTCCTTTCTTGTGGCCGAACATCTCACTTTCGAACAGGGAGGTGGAGATGCCGCCTAGATTCACTTTGATGAAAGGTTTCTTGGCGCGAAGGCTGTTTTGATGAATGGCCTGGGCTATAAGTTCCTTGCCAGTGCCACTCTCGCCCGTGATGAGGACAGAGGCATTGGTACGAGCGATACGTCTAACCGTGTTCAGCACATCTGTCAGCGCTTTGCTATGTCCTATGATGAAACTACGGTCGAAGTTGTCTCTCTCAATGGAACCCTCCTGTTTCTCTGCAGGCTTGCTCAGTTGAAGGGCAGTTTCAATCCGTTGCAGGAGCATAAGGTTGTTCCAAGGTTTAGTGATAAAGTCAAAGGCTCCTGCCCTCATGCCCTGTACAGCCAGTTCGATGGTGCCCCATGCCGTCATGAGTATCACGGGCACCTCAGGCCTGAACAGCTTTACTTGCTTGAGTAGGGTCAGTCCTTCTTCGCCCGAAGTAGAGAGGGTATAGTTCATGTCCATGAGGATAAGCTCTGGTGCTTGGGCACGTACTATCTCCATGGCTGCTTTGGGATTGGAAGCAGTTCCTACCTCGTAATGTGCCCTTCGCAGCAGCGTTTCGAGAGAGGTACGTATTACGTTGTCATCATCTATTATCAGTATCATAGTGCGTGCAAAGTTAAAATTAAAATTGAAAATTGACAATGGAAAATTGAAAAATCACCATGAAGCAAAAGATTGGCTCAATGGAACAATCTAATTCTTGACGATGCGTTCAAAGTCAGCATCAATCTCAGAGTGGTTGATGAAGTCCCATAGCGTCAGGCTGCGTACCTGATAGTAGTAATACCAGTAGTAAAACAACTCATTGATGTGCTTTTGGCGTGCTTCATCCTTCTTGGTTTGCGAGTCGTTCAAGTCAAGTGTGGAGATTTTTCCTATCATGAATGTTTCCACGTTGGTGTTGTAGCGTTTCTGGGCTATTTCATCCGCCCGCTCTGCCAACTGAAGCTGCATCTGCTGGTTGTTGAACTGCTCCACCAGAATGAAAATGTTCTGGCTGAAGTTCATGCTCTCTTGGCGCAGGCGGCTTTCTGTCACTTCACGGTTGCTCTTGGCAACCTTCACTTGTCCGCGGCGTTTGCCCCAGTCGAGCAACGGTACTTTTATGCCTACTTCAACTACTTGATTATCTTTCAGGTGACGATAGGCATTGCTCATTTCGCGGTCTGTGCCCGTATAGCCCACCTGAGCGAAAAGGGAGATCTGGCGCAGGTTGCCTCGTGCTTGAGCCACTTGATAATCGGCTTCTAACTGGCGACGGCGGATATTCTGGGCAAATTCGTTGTTGGCCAATGCTTTGTTCAGCACCTCATCATAAATCAGTTCGATGCTTGGCAACGATTCTGGGACTGTAGGTCGTAGCTCTACATCTTCGTCAAGACCAAGGAATGAACGTAGGCGGAACATGCGGCTTTTGAGCGTACTTTCCCCCTCAGTCAGCGTACTTCGTGCATCCAGAACGTTGAGTTCCAATTGGAGCAGGTCATTCTCGCTGATTTGTCCCATCTGTCGTTTCACCTTGGCTACCTCGTAAAGTTTTTCTGCGTTTTGTAAGTTTTGTTTGGCAATGCCTACATTCTCTTGGGCCAATAAAAGGTTAAAGTAATGGTTGATGGTGGTCATGGTCACTTCTTCCGTAGCACTGAGGAACGCAGCCTTGGCCTCCTTATAGCGTACAGGCTCTATGCGACGATTCCATTTGATAGTGTTTACACCAAATATGGGTTGGTTCAGTGTCAGTGCTACAGGAATGGTCATGAAACGTCGCTCTCCTCCATCGTCGAGCATCTTCAGGTAGTCGAGTGAAGTGGTGAGTGAAAGGGTACCTCCTGTCAACCAGATATTCTGGTCGATAGATAATTCTCCATTCATTCCTATGTAATTGTTGCGCACATAGGTGTAGCTGCCATCGTTTTGCTGGTAGCTGTTGTAACGCTTGTTGTAGCTGGGCAGAGTGGCTTTCAGGTTTACCTCAGGGAGCAGTTCGGCACGATAAGTGCGGTATTGCCAGTAAGCCGTTTTCAATTCATTGAGAGCTACTGCAGCATCCACACTTTGTTTGCGGGCCAGGTCGATAGCCTCTTCCAATGTTATCTCTTTTGCTTCACCCGTTCCCTGTGACTTGCTGGCTTCCTGTGCTTGGGTCATACAAGTTCCAGCCATCAGTGTCATGATGATAATTGTCTTTTTCATAGAAAAATTGTCATAGTTTTACTTATTACATATATTGCTCAAACTTCGTGCCAAAAGCTTCAATCTAAGAGAATCAAGGGCTATCTCAGAATAGTCAATGTTCAAAAACGGACACTTTCCTGATTTCGAACACTTTTTCTCCCCAATCTCCCTTGAATTCCAAAACAAATAGGTATATTTGCGGAAGAAAGTGACTTTGCTTAGAAGAATCATGTAATTTGTGGAATTTTAAAGAACGATACAATGAAGAAGTATTACACCTTATTAGTAATGGTGTGCATGGGAGCGCTGATGAGCGCCTGCACATCGGCCAATGACGAGGGATGGACTGACCTGCTGGACAAGGATCTCTCGCAGTGGCGCATCTGGCAGAGCTACCAGCTCGGCAATGACTATCGCGGACAGGCACCAACTGATGCCGAGGGGAACGTGCTGCCCTTTATAGGCTATGACCAGAACCTGCTGGACGTGTTTACGATGGAGGAGGAGAACGGCGAGCCTGTGCTGCACGTGCAGGGTGCCACTTACGGCTGCGTGATAAGCAACCAGAGTTTTCGCAACTACCACCTGCGCCTGAAGGTGAAATTCGGAACACGCCATTGGGTGCCTCGCATGGACAAAGCCGAGGACTCAGGACTGCTCTACCACTCCATAGGCGAGCCTGGCGTGGACTACTGGAAAGCGTGGATGCGCAGCATAGAATTCCAGATGATGGAGAGCGGAACGACAGAGGGCAATACGGGCGACTTCTGGAGCATTGCCGGCTCGAGGGCCGACATCAAGGTGCCCAGCGCTACTGCCGAGGTGCAGCGGTTCAACTCGCCTGAGGAACGCAGGACTGCCCTGACATACGACCCCAATGGCACCTGGAAGAGCGTGGGTGTGTGCTATGCGCCAGACTATAACAGTCCACAGGGCCAGTGGACGCAGGTGGAGCTGATTTGCTACGAGGGGCAGAGCCTGCACATAGTGAATGGCAAGGTGGCCATGGCCCTGAAAAACCTGCGCTACGTGCAGGACGGACAGGAGTATCCGCTCGTGGAAGGGAGAATCCAGCTGCAGAGCGAGGCTGGCGAGGTATATTATAAAGAGGTGCAGGTGAAGGAAATCACGGAGATGCCTGCCGAGTACCTGAGCTATTTTGAATGATGTATAATTGTCTGATATTTTGCAAAGTAGAAACTTATCATTATTTTTGCAGCAATTTATAAAAAATTGCAGCATGAAGATTAAATTAGCAATCATTGGAATGATGATGGTGGCTCAAGTGATGGCACAAGGCGTGTTGGCGCAAGGAGTGATTGATGTGCATGGGCATTATATCACCGCAGATTATCTGGCTGTGCTGGAAAAGCACAATGCCCTGCTTGACGAGGGATATCCGCTCCCAGAATGGAGTGATATGGGTCACCTGATGTTCATGAACGCTGCTGGAGTGGGCACTTCCATCGTGACGATGCCTGCTCCGCATCCCTACTTTGGCGACATAGAAGAGACGAAAGATGTGATACACAAGGTGAATGCCGAGGGGGCAAGGCTGAAATTCCAATATCCAGCCCGCTTCCTGTTCTTCGCCGCACTGCCCCTGCCTGATGTGCAGGCGGCTATAGAGGAGGCTGTGTATGCGCTGGATGAGTTGGGCGCCAACGGCGTGAAGCTCGCCACCAACGTGGCGGGGCAATACTTGGGCGACCCTGCCTTAGACCCTCTGATGGAGGTGCTCAACGAGCGCAATGCCATCATCATCATCCATCCACAGAAGCCTGTGCCCTACAGCGACGACCTGCTGAAGGGGGTGCCACTGGCCATGAACGAATACCTGGCAGAAAGCACACGGGCAGTGGCCAACATGCTCACACACAACGTGCTGACCCGCTATCCGAACCTGCGCGTAGTGATACCCCACTGCGGAGCATACCTGCCCCTGGCTGTGCCACGCATGAAGAGTGTCTATCCGGCTGCCCAGAATGCAGGACTGGTGGAGGAGATAGACTGGGACGGGCAGCTCTCGCACCTCTACTACGACCTGGCTGGAGCAGCCTCGCCTGAGGTGATCAAGATGATGCTCACCATCACGGATATCTCGCACATCTTCTATGGCTCCGACTTCCCCTATGCGACTACCGAGGTGCTGAAGCGCAACCTGGGCATCCTGCGCATGAACCTGCTGAACGATGAGGAGCTGTCGCCGCATGTGGATGATATCTTCAGCCGAAACTTTATCAAACTCTTGAAAAATGAATAGAAGGATGTTAATACTCATTTTAAGTGCCATCTGTGGCTTAGTGTCTTTTGCCTTGTGCTTTACGGTGTATAACTATATGAAGAAGGAACAAAAACCAGTGGAGACTGTGGTGCAGACAGGCTTGCCTAATATTCATGTGCTGGCTCGTGACATGCTGGTGCGCTTGGCCGTGATAGAGGTTTATCCTGAATACCTGGAGGAATACTTGGAGGCTGCCTCTAAGGTGGGGGGCGAGAGTGTGGAGAAGGAGCCAGGGGTGGTGTGCATCTTCCCCATGCAGGTGAAGGAGGAAAGCAACCAGATACGTATCTTGGAGATTTACCGCAACCAGAAAGCCTATGAGAGCCACCTGCAGACGGAGCATTTCCTGAAATACAAGAACGGTACCCTGCACATGGTGAAGAGCCTGGAACTGCAGGAGATGCAGCCGCTGGATCCGGATGCGATGTGGAAAATTTTCAAGAAGTTCTTAAAATAAAATAGGTAATTAAATAGGAAAGTTCAAAATACTTTCCTATTTTTGTATCTTGGATTGACCTTAGACTGAAAACGATGAAGAACACACTGTATAAGATCTGGCGCTTCTATGTGGACGGCTTCAAGAGCATGACCACGGGGAGGGTGCTGTGGCTCATCATACTGGTGAAACTCTTCATCATGTTTGCCATTCTCCGTCTCTTCTTTTTCCCCAACTACCTGAATGAACATACCAACAGCAGTGACGAGAAGGGAGAGTTTGTGGGGGAGCAGCTGATTCAGAGGGGTCAATGAGCATGAAAAAAACCTTAAACTAATATAGTATGATAGAAAACATTGATTCTTCGTTGATTGACTGGTCGAGGGCGCAATTTGCACTCACGGCCATCTATCACTGGATTTTCGTCCCACTTACGTTGGGACTGGCAGTGGTGATGGGTATCATGGAGACCATCTACTACCGCAACAAGGACGAGTTCTGGAAGAAGACAGCGCAGTTCTGGCAGAAGCTCTTCGGCATCAACTTTGCCGTGGGTGTGGCCACTGGTCTGATTCTGGAATTTGAGTTTGGCACCAACTGGAGCAATTACAGTTGGTTTGTGGGCGATATTTTTGGCGCACCGCTCGCCATTGAGGGCATTGTGGCATTCTTCATGGAGGCCACGTTCATCGCTGTGATGTTCTTTGGCTGGCACAAGGTGAGCCGTGGATTCCACTTGGCTTCTACCTGGCTCACTGGCTTGGGCGCTACCATCTCTGCCTGGTGGATCTTGGTGGCCAACTCGTGGATGCAATATCCTGTGGGCATGGAGTTCAATCCTGATACGGCCCGCAACGAGATGGTGAGTTTTGCCGAGGTGGCACTGTCGCCTATGGCTGTGAACAAGTTCTTCCACACCGTGATGTCGGGCTGGGTGCTGGGAGCCATCTTTGTGGTGGCTGTAAGCTGCTGGTATCTGCTGAAGAAGCGTGAGGCCGACAAGAAGTTCGCACTGGAGAGTATCAAGATCGGCACCCTGTTTGGACTGGTTTCTACCTTGCTGGTAGCATTCACAGGCGATGGGGCTGGTTATCAGGTGGCACAGCATCAACCTATGAAGTTGGCCGCCATGGAAGGACTCTACGAAGGCGAGCAGGGCGCAGGCTTGATAGCTGTGGCAGCCTTGAATCCGTCGAAGGAAGCGCCAGACGATGGCGTGAATCCGTTCCTGTTCCGCGTGGAAATACCCAAGATGTTGTCGCTGCTGGCCACACGCTCAACGGACAGTTTTGTGCCTGGCATCAATGACATCCTGAAGGGTGGTTATACGCAGTATGATGGTACTACGGCCATCTCTGTGCCAGAGAAGATAGAGCGAGGCAAGACGGCTATCCGTGCCTTTGCCGCCTATCGCAAGGCCAAGGCCGATGGCGACGAGGCTGGGGCAGTGGCATCGGCCAAGCTGTTGCAGGACAACATGCCTTACTTTGGCTATGGCTACATCAAGAACGCCAACGATGTGGTGCCCAATGTGCCACTCACGTTCTATATGTTCCGTATCATGGTCTATCTGGGAGGCTACTTCATCTTCTTCTTCCTGGTGATGCTGTTCTGCTACTATAAGATGGACCTCACACAGACTAAGTGGAAGTGGTTGCACTGGGTGGCTTTCCTTACCGTGCCACTTGGCTACCTGGCTGGACAGGCTGGATGGGCAGTGGCCGAGGTGGGTCGCCAACCATGGGTGATTCAGGACATGCTGCCTACCAATGCAGCTATTTCGGCTGTGGGAGTAGGCTCTGTGCAGCTTACCTTCTTCATCTTCCTGGCTCTCTTCACGATCATGCTCATTGCTGAGATAGGCATCTTGATGAAGGCCATAAAGAAAGGACCTGAAATTAATTGAAAATTGAAAATTGAGAATTGAAAATTACGGCTTCGCCGTGAGGTTTGGCGGCGGCTCGGCAATGCTCAAGCGAACTTGGCATTGCTCTCGCCTTGCTCAAACATTGAAAATTGAAAATTGAACATTGAATATTGAGCATTGAACATTGAACATTGAGCATTGAACATTACGGCATAGCCGTGAATATCGGCGGCATCTCGGCCATTCAAGTTAACTTGATGGCGCTCGATTTGCACGATATTTGAACATTGAACATTTTTCCCGCATGGAAAATTTTCAATTTTAAATTTTGAAAATCCTTATAATCCGTGTTTATAATGAGTCATGCCGCATGGATAATTCTCAATTCTCAATTCTCAATTCTCAATAAAAACAAAAAACTATGATTACATACGAATTCTTACAGAATTATTGGTGGTTTATTGTTTCCTTGCTGGCAGGCATTCTGGTGTTCCTGCTCTTTGTACAGGGAGGCAATTCATTGCTGTTCGGCTTGCCAAACAATGAGCAGCAACGACAGCTGATGGTGAACTCCACAGGACGTAAATGGGAGTTTACGTTTACCACCTTGGTGACTTTTGGAGGTGGCTTCTTCGCCTCATTCCCCTTGTTCTACAGCACCAGTTTTGGTGGTGCTTACTGGGTGTGGATGCTGCTGCTCTTCACCTTTGTGTTGCAGGCAGTGAGCTACGAATTCCAGTCGAAACTGGGCAACCTGCTGGGACAGAAGACCTATCGTTGCTTCTTGGTGGCCAATGGCGTGCTTGCCCCACTTATCTTGGGTGTAGCTGTATCGACCTTCTTCACAGGCTCGGAGTTTGTCATTCAGAAGAACAACTTGGCTGAGATTGGCAATCCTATTGTGAGCGTATGGACAGGTGAGGCCCATGGACTGGAGGCACTCTTCAGTGTGACCAACCTGCTCTTGGGCTTCGCAGTGCTGCTCCTCTCACGCAGCCTGGCATTGCTCTACTTCATCAACAACATAGATGATGATGACTTGGCCAAGCGGAGTGTGAAAAAGCTCTGGATAAACGGCCTGTTGTTTGTAGTGCTCTTTGTGGCTTGGTTGGTGAATATCCTCCTGATCGATGGCTTTGCTGTGGATGCAGCAGGGGTAGTGTCGATGGAGGCGTATAAGTACCTGCACAATTTCTTGCAGATGCCAGTCCTGACGGTGCTGTTCCTCATTGGTGTGCTGATGGTACTTTATGGCATTGGCCGCACCTTGTTTGACCAGAAGTTCCAGAAGGGCATCTGGTTTGCTGGTGGAGGCACCATTGTGGTAGTGACCATGCTCTTCCTGCTGGTGGGTTACAATGGTACCTCTTATTATCCAAGTACAGCCGATCTGCAGAGCAGTCTTACCTTGGCCAACAGCTGCTCCAGCTATTTCACCTTGAGCACCATGGCCATAGTTTCACTCTTGGTTCCCTTTGTAGTGGCCTACATCGCCTATTGCTGGTATAAGATCAACAACAAGAAGCTGGATGCTTCTGAGTTGGAGGAAGGACACGCATATTAAAAGTGCATAACTTCTCGGTTTCGGAAAACTTTGCTGAGAGAAAACCTTGGCAAAGTTTTCCGTTTTATTTTGTAAGTATCTTATTTATAGTGGATTAACATTCTTTAACACGCAAAAAGTTTTCCAAAAGGTAAAATTAATGAATTACTGTTGTATCTTTGTACCGCATTTTTGAATTTTAATTTAAAACCCAATAAATACCATTTAGGAACATTATGATACAAACAGTTGTTAAGCGAGACGGAAGAATCGTTGGTTTCAATGAGGAGAAGATTAAGGCTGCCATCCGTAAGGCCATGTTGCATACGGAAAAGGGCGAGGATCAGCAGTTAATCAACCAGATTACTGACCATATCACCTTGCGTGGTGGTTCGCAGATGTCTGTGGAGGCCATTCAGGATTTGGTGGAGATAGAGCTGATGAAGAGTAGCCGCAAGGATGTGGCACAGAAGTACATTGCCTATCGCAACCAGCGTAGCATCGCCCGCAAGGCCAAGACGCGCGACATCTTCTTGGAAATCATCAATGTGAAAAACAATGACATCACGCGCGAGAATGCCAACATGAATGCAGACACCCCTGCAGGCATGATGATGAAATTTGCCAGCGAAACTACCAAGCCTTTCGTGGACGACTATCTGCTGAGCGATGAAAGCCGCGAAGCCGTGCAGCACAACTACCTCCACATACACGACAAGGATTACTATCCTACCAAGAGTCTCACCTGTGTGCAGCATCCGCTTGACAATATACTCACCAATGGCTTCTCTGCCGGACATGGCGAATCACGCCCAGCCAAGCGCATTGAGACTGCCAGCGTGATGGCTTGTATCTCTATGGAGACGGCGCAAAACGAGATGCACGGCGGTCAGGCTATCCCTGCTTTTGATTTCTACATGGCTCCCTACGTGCGTGCCAGCTTTGTTGAAGAGATCAAGGCGCTGGAAGAGCTGAATGGTGCCGACTATTCACATCTTTATGATAAGGAACTCGACGACTATATAGAGCGTCCGCTCACAGGCCTGCAAGGTGATGACAGGGTCATGCAACATGCTGTCAACAAGACGGTGGCACGTGTGCATCAGGCCATGGAGGCATTTATCCATAATATGAATACCATTCACTCACGTGGTGGTAACCAGGTGGTGTTCAGCTCCATCAACTATGGTACTGATACTTCGGCCGAAGGTCGCTGCGTGATGCGTGAGATACTCAAGAGCACCTATCGTGGTGTGGGCAATGGCGAAACCGCTATCTTCCCCATCCAGATCTGGAAGAAAAAACGTGGCGTGAACTACTTGCCTGAGGATCGTAACTACGACCTCTACCAGTTGGCCTGCAAGGTGACTGCCCGCCGTTTCTTCCCTAACTTCCTCAACCTGGATGCCTCTTACAACCAAGACCCCGACTGGCGTGCAGATGACCCCAAGCGCTACATCCATGAGGTAGCTACGATGGGTTGCCGCACACGAGTGTTTGAGAACCGCTTTGGCGCTCGCACCTCTATCGGCCGTGGTAATATCTCGTTCTCAACCATCAACATCGTGCGTCTGGCCATTGAGTGTATGGGCATTGAGGACAAGGAGCAGCGCATTGCCATGTTCTTCGCCAAACTTGACCATATGTTGGAGGTGACAGCCAAGCAGCTCGATGATCGCTTTAATTTCCAGAAGACTGCCTTTGCCAAGCAGTTCCCATTGCTGATGCGCTCCCTTTGGAATGGTTGCGAGAAACTGGGTGCCAACGATACCATCGAGTCAGTGATTAATCAGGGTACACTGGGTATCGGCTTTATCGGGCTGGCTGAATGCTTGGTGGCCTTGACAGGAAAGCATCATGGCGAATCGGAGGAGTCTCAGGAGCTGGGCTTGAAGATTGTGACTTATATGCGTGATCGCGTAAACACTTTCTGTGAACAATATAAGCACAACTACAGCGTGCTGGCTACTCCAGCAGAAGGACTCTCTGGTAAGTTTACCAAGGTGGACCGTCGTGACTTTGGCGTATTGCCAGGTATTACAGACCGCGACTATTACACCAACTCCAACCATGTGCCAGTGTATTATAAGTGCAGCGCACTGCACAAGGCCAAGGTGGAGGCTCCTTACCATGTGCTGACTCGTGGTGGACACATCTTCTATGTGGAGATTGACGGCGATGCTACCCATAACCCAGAGGTAATCACGCGTGTGGTGGATATGATGGACCAGTTGGATATGGGCTATGGCTCAGTGAACCACAACCGCAACCGCTGTCTGGACTGTGGCTACGAGAATGCCGACCCCAACCTGAAGGTATGTCCTAAGTGCGGCAGCAAGCACATAGACCGCCTGCAGCGCATCACAGGTTACTTGGTGGGAACCACAGACCGTTGGAACCATGGCAAACTGTGTGAGCTCAACGATCGCGTGACTCATGTGGATGGACAGTATGGCCTTTTCTCTGAAGACAGCTTATGATTTCTGTGATAAGTATTGTGGATGATACGATGGTGGACGGACCGGGCTTCCGCACGTCGATTTACTGTGCGGGATGCCCCAACGCCTGTCCAGGCTGTCATAATCCACAGACTTGGGACATTCATAGAGGCACTATGATGACCACTGAGGAAATCATGGCGCATATAGAGGCCGATCCCTTTGCTGATGTCACTTTCAGTGGAGGTGATCCTATGTTCCAGGCCGAAGGCTTTGCCGAACTGGCAGAAACCATCAAGGCACGTACCCAAAAGACTATCTGGTGCTATACGGGCTATCTGTACGAGAATCTTCTGCATAATGATCAGCAGTTGCGCCTGTTGCAGTCGATTGATGTGTTGGTAGACGGCCCTTTCAAGCAGGATTTGAAAGACCCTGACCTGCTGTTTCGTGGTAGCAGTAACCAGCGCTTGATTGATGTTCCTGCTTCCTTGAAGCAAGAGAGGGTAGTGTTGCTTGACTATCAGCCTACAAAGTTGTAGCAGGGTTGTTTTGCCTCTCCCTTCCGCTTAGTGATAACCAAAGAAAAAGCGGAACCAAAGATTAGTTCCGCTATGCCCAACAATATTTCATCAGAATGTGATGAAAAGTTATTCTTCTTTAGATTGAGTTATACTCAATCGCGAATATATACAATTTTGTAGTTTTTACAAAATCTTTTGGCAGGAAAAACATCGAAATATGTTGAATAACACAAAAAAACTCCCCTGAGCAACTCAGGGGAGTAATTCTATTTGACAAGTCTTCCAAAAGATCAATTGCCAGCTTCTGCCTGAGCAGCCTTGATCATGGCCTCGCTTGCATACATGTAAACCTCCACGCGGCGGTTCTCTGCAGCTGTCTTGCTCTCATCATACTCCTCGTAGGCCTTGCCTTCTACAAACTTGAACTGGCTGCCTGAAACGCCACACTGGCTCAGGTAGTTCTTCACAGCATCGGCACGATTCTGAGACACCTTCTTGTTGGCATCCAGCGTTCCTACCTTATCCGTATGGCCATAGATGGCGATATCGGTCTGTGTATCCTCCTTGAGGATGGTGGCCAGCTGACTCAGAGAATTCTTGGACTGGTCAGTCAGGGCAGAAGAGTTGAATCCGAACAGGATACCTCCGTCAAATGTCACCTTAACAGCCTCTAAGCCATTGGCATCAGAAACTTTCTCCACTTGAGCATTGGCAATCTTGGCAGCCTCCTCGGCCTTCTTATCCATCTTGCGACCAATGACAGCACCTGTACCAGCACCTACGGCAGCACCAATGGCAGCACCAATAGCGGCACCCTTGCCGTTGCCAATCAATGCACCTACTACAGCGCCCAAGGCAGCACCACCTCCACCACCGATAGCTGTACCTTTAGCGGTATTGTTCATAGAACCGCAGCCTGAGAATATCATGCAGAGGCAAAGCAATAACGATAAAATTGATGTCTTTCTCATATCAAATATTATTTTAAGTTAGTAATTCTTGCTACAAATATAATGCAAAAATAAATATCTTGTACGGTTACTACAAATCTTTTTTCGGATAAAGTTCATCCCACCACGAAACATCGTTTTTCAGGTACTTGGCAAACCACGCAAAAATGGTTTCTTGCCACTTTAAACGCTTCTTATAGTCAAGGATATGATGGTTCTGGTCTTTCACCGCCACAAAGGCTGTCTCACGTCCCAGAAGCTTGAGGGCAGTGAACATCTGGATACTCTCGCCCACAGGTACGTTGGTGTCAGCAGTACCATGAAGGAAGAGTAGTGGAGTGTGGATCTTGTCGGCATTGAAGAGCGGACTCTGCTGGGTGTACATGTCGCGTGCGTTCCAAGGATACTTGCCTGCGCTGGCCACCTCGCTGTAGCTGTAGCCCCAATAGCCTTCGCCCCAGTAGCTGGTAATGTCGCTTATGCCTGCATGGCTGATGGCGGCGGCAAAGATATCTGTCACCGTCTGCAGGTATTGGGTCATGAAACCTCCGTAGGAAGCTCCGATACAGCCGATCTTCGAGGCATCCACGAAGCTATGTTCGGCGCAGAACTTCTTGGTTCCCTCGATGATGTCGTCAGCGGTCATCTGTCCCCATGTATTCACGTGGCGGGCGGCAAACTCCTGTCCGAAGCCTGCTGCTCCGCTGGGTTGCACCACATACACTACATAGCCCTGAGCAGCATAGGCGTTGTGCGGATAGCGGCTCTCAAACACGCGCTCAGTGGGGGTACAGCCTCCGTAGTAGTTCACGATCATAGGATATTTCTTAGAGGCATTGAAGTGTGGAGGCAAGTAGTAGCGCCCGTAGATAGTGTCGCCTCGCTGGTTCACGTAGTTCCATTCACTGAACTCGCCCAGTTCCACATCTTTCAGCAGTTCGATGTTCGAGTCTTCTAATAAGGTATGGGTTCGCTTCTTGGGGTTTAGGTTCAGTAGATGAAGGCGGTTGCTGTGTTGTGCGCCTTGTCCCACGTAGGCCATCACAGGTGCATCAGCAGCTAAGGAGTAGCTGCTTACCACGTCTTCCTGACTGCCCAAGTCTGTAATCTTGCCTGTCTGCGGATTCAGGGAGTAGAGGTAAACCAAGTCGCGGTGGTTGGCCGAGAAGTAGATCTGCCCGTCGTTACGTGACCAGTCATAGGATTCTATGGATTGGGTGATCTTGTCTGTGAGTGGAGTAACCTTGCCTGTGGCGATGTCGTAGCGGTAGAGTATGTACTGGTACATACTGGGAATCTGTCCAGGTTTCACGTGGTTGCCAATTCCGTCGAAAGCTTCTCCAGAGGCCATCACCAAAAGTTCCTTCCCATCGGGCGAAAAGCACATGTTGCTTAGAAATTCGGCTCCCAGCATCAAGGTATCTACTTTCAATGTCTGGGCATCCATAATGAGCACATCCGTCACATCGGTGGGTCGCTTGGTGAGGCGGGAACGCTGCACCAGAAGCAACAGCTTTTGTCCGTCGTTGCTGATGTCTGCCAAGATGGCGCTGTGGCTGCCGAAGGTGAGGGGAGTGGTCACGCTTGTCAGCACATCCACCTTGGAAAGGGTGGTGCGGTTGCGCCATCCTGGTTGGCGGTCTTCGGGTTCCAGGATTTCAAATACATCGGGGTCTTCCTTGGTGCCTTCCTCGCGGTTGCGGATGATCATGTAGTCCTCTGTGGGACTCAGGGTAAAGAAGCCTTGTGGTGCATCTTTCATGAAGGTGGTCCGCTGCATGTTGGTAGGATTGACTTTATAGAGCGTGTTGCCTTCGCGCATGAGCAGTGAGTTGCTGCGTGGCATCCATTGGGCGCTGCCATCCACTTCGCCCAGCACACGGTTGGTGGCTGCCTCGCGTAGCTGGGTGTTGCGGCTGTCGCGTCCCTCACGGCTGGTGGTGAAGTTCACCAAGAGGTATTGGCCGTTGGGTGATAGCGAGGCCGAAGTCACGCGTTTGCCATTCAGTACGTCCAGGGTGCTGAAATAGTGCTTGCCACTGGCTGTCACAGGCACTGCCTTGTCGGCCTTGATGCTCACGCGGATGCTGTCGGCTGCCCCAGCCTCAGTGAGGTAGGTGATGCTTACCACGTGCTGGTTGGCTGGACTGAGCTTGAGCATGGATCCGGCCTCTCTGCCGTCGATATAGATTTGATAAGTCTTGGGGCCTTTTACTTCAAGGGAACCGTTGAGGTAGCTCTCGTTGTTGATACCAAAAGAAAGCCTGCCTACCGCTTTGCTATGGTCCAAAGCAGGCAGCACCTCGCCGCTCCATACGGTTTCCTCCACGCTATCGCTGGTCTTGAAGCCCTTGAGAAGTGTCTTTTCATCCAATTTCTTGCCTTTGGCATCCACATCGCCTGTCTGATAAGGAGTGGTAATGGCGAATGGACCTGCCAAACGAAATTCCTTAACAGTTGTTGTCACCTGCTGTGCGCTGAGGGTGGCTGTGAAACCTGCCCAAAGCAGCATCAATCCGATAATTCTGAGCTTATACATATTATTATTTGTTTAGTTTCCAAACGATAGCTTTAAAACTTTACCTCCATAGGCTGGCAGCACGATATTGGTCGCCCGAAGTGGGGAAAGTCTCACATGTTCAGTCTTGCCTGTAAGCAGGTCAGTGGCCAGCATGTCGTCCACCTCGGGGAACTGCATGTAGTTGAAGGCGTGGGCTGGCATGTTGATGGCCACATCGGCTTCTTCACCGCTGAAATTCACAGCAATGAGCAGCAAATCGTGTCCGTACTTGCGCAGGAAGGCATACTGACGGTGCTCATCGAAACGCCATCCGCCGATGTTCACGTAAGTGAGGTCGAAGAAAAGACCTTCACTGATGGCTTTCTCCGTGTGGCAAAACTGTAGGACGCGAGCATAGAGGCTTTGCAGCTGATGTTCTTCAGAGGTAAGCAGCTTGCCGTCGAACTTATTGTTGTTGCGCCAACGGCGTATTTTGTCTATGGACCAATAGTCGAAGATGGTGGTACGACCGTCGAGTCCGCTGAAGCCTTCGTTTTCCATGCCTTCCTCGCCCAGTTCCTGACCAAAATAGATCATCATGGGATTGGTGTTCATGAGGCAGCTCACCAAGAGGGCGGGGATGCCTTTGCGTGCATCACCTGCAAAGAACGAAGAGGACAGGCGTTGCTCATCGTGGTTTTCCAAGAAATTGAGCATGTGGACTTGAATATCGTTCACATTTTGCCAGCACCCCGAGATGGCAGTAGCACTCTGCTCGCCACGAACCACTCCCTTGAGGGTGTCATAGAGTCCTACCTTATCATATAAATAGTCGAAATGGCCACGATACAGGTAGTCGCGATAGAGCTGTGGGTTGTAAACCTCTGCTATAAAGAGCAGTTCAGGATATTGTCGCTTCACTTGGGGGATGGCCCACTCCCAGAACTCCACAGGCACCATTTCGGCCATGTCGCAGCGTAGCCCGTCAATCCCTTTTCCTGCCCAGAATAGCATGATCTCCAGCATCTTATACCAAGTGTCAGGGGTGGGGTTGAAGTGGCAGGTATGGCCGTTGAGGTAGTCAATGCCATAGTTAAGTTTAATGGTCTCGTACCAGTCGTTTTGGGTAGGGTAGGCATCAAAACGGTCATTGCCTGTTGCCTTGGCAGGAAATTCCACGTAGGGCCGTGTGGCACCGCCTTTCATGTCGAACTGGCATTGTAAGGTCTGTTGGGGGATGTAGTAGAAATTGTTGTAGGGGCTGAACGGCAAGTCAGTATTGTCAGAAGCACCAAGTTGGGTAGTGCTGTCGGGTTGATGGTCGGAATGGTACTGTCGCGCCACATGATTGGGCACAAAGTCGATGATGACTTTGAGTCCGTTCTTGTGGGTGCGCTCCACTAACCGTTCGAACTCTTTCATACGTGAGGGGATATCCTGTGCCAAATCTGGGTCTATGTCGAAATAGTCCTTGATGGCGTATGGGGAGCCTGCACGTCCTTTCACCACCGCCGGATGGTCTGGCTTTATACCATAGCGCCGATAGTCTGTCTGCGTGGCATGTTCTATCACTCCTGTGTACCAGATATGGGTGGCACCCAGTTTCTTGATTTGCTGCAAGGCTTCGGGCGTGAAGTCGGCCATCTTTCCACAGCCATTTTGACGCATTGTCCCGTCTTTCGTTGGTTGTTCCGTCTGATTGCCAAACAATCGTGGCAATACTTGATATATGATAATCTTTTCCATAATTTTCAATGTTCAATGTTCAATGTTCAATTTTTTAATCGTTTCCTCATACCCTCGCATAAAAATTTCCTCCGTCTTGTTCAAGTCGGTATCGCTGAACTCATAGAGGTTGGTAGGTTCTATGAGCAGATCGGCCTTGAGGCGTTCTGGAACCGTATTGGAACGGAACATGAAATTGTAGGCTCGTTCTGCTATGCTCACGATGTTCATCTTATATTCTGAAGTGACAAATGGACTCACGTTGATGGCAACCACGGTTTCACAGCAGTCACGTATAGAACTGACTGGTAGATTCATCAGTACACCACCATCTACATAGTTGGTGTCATCTATGCGCATGGGATTGAATAAAATAGGTACACTGCACGAGGCGGCAATGCACTCGGCCAGAGGACCCTGGCGGAAATGAACAGACCGTCCGTGGTCGAAATCGGTGGCAGTGATAACCATCGGAAGAGGCAGGTCTTCGATGCGCTTGGCACGAAGGTTGGCCTTGAGAAAGTCTATCAACTCTGACATCTCGAAAAACCCCGTCTTTGGAAGCACAAGATTGGTCAGGTCCCTGAAACGCAATCCCTTAAACAGTTCAAGTACTTGATAAGGCTCATTCCCATCGGCAAAGAGGGCACCTGCCAAAGCCCCAGCACTCACCCCAGAGAGGATGTCGGGGCGGATATCATGCTCTAAAAGTGCCTGAATGGCTCCCAGATGGGCAAATCCCTTGATGAATCCGCCGCTTAACACAAAGCCTACCTTATATCTATTATGTGTACAATGAGTGTCTTTTTCCATACATTCACCTGTTTTCGCTACGAAATTAGTGAAATTCTGCGATACAAATAACGATTCTCCCAAAAAATCTTTGTATTTTTACGACTAAAGTCGTGAACTTACTCTGTCTCGGCATAAAAAAATAAAAAATTCTTTTGTTCTGCTCTTGACTTTTCGTAACTTTGCACGTAAATTTAAAAAAATAACTATTAGTTTATGAATATCTCTTATAATTGGCTCCAAAAGTATCTGGATTTCAACCTCTCTCCCGAGGAAACTTCAGTGGCGTTGACTTCTATCGGACTGGAAGTTGGGTCAGTGGAAGAAGTACAGACTGTAAAAGGCGGTTTGGAAGGATTGGTGATTGGACAGGTGCTGACTTGCGAGCCACATCCCAACTCTGATCACATGCATGTGACTACCGTAGATCTAGGACTTGGTGAGCCTGCACAGATAGTTTGTGGAGCGCCCAATGTGGCTGCTGGTCAGAAAGTGGTGGTGGCTCCCTTAGGCTGTAAGCTCTACGATGGTGATGAGTGCTTTACAATAAAGAAAGCCAAACTTCGCGGCATTGATTCATGCGGTATGATTTGTGCCGAAGATGAGATAGGTATTGGAACAGACCACTCGGGCATTATTGTGTTGCCTGAGACTGCCGTAGTTGGAACCTTGGCAAAGGATTACTATAATGTCAAGAGCGACTTTGTGATAGAGGTGGACATTACACCCAACCGTGCGGATGCTTGTTCACACTATGGTGTGGCACGTGATCTCTATGCCTATTGTGTGCAGAATGGCCTGCCTGCTACGCTGCACAAGCCTTCAGTAGAGGATTTTCAGGTAGATAACCACGACCTCGACATCCCTGTGATAGTGGAAAACGGTGAGGCTTGCCCTCGATATACAGGTGTTTCCGTCAAGGGTGTTACAGTGAAGGAGAGTCCTGAATGGTTGCAAGACTGTCTGCGTACCATCGGATTACGTCCGATTAACAATATCGTGGACATTACCAATTACATCTGTCACGGCTTTGGTCACCCTATGCATTGCTTCGATGCAGATAAGATCAAAGGTGGAAAGGTGGTGGTCAAGACGCTGCCTGAAGGAACACCTTTTGTTACTCTTGACGGGGTAGAGCGCAAGCTGAGTGCGAGTGACTTGATGATTTGCAACGCTGAAGAGCCTATGTGTATGGGTGGCGTATTTGGTGGGTTGGACAGTGGTACTACCGAAGAAACCAAGAACGTGTTCTTGGAGAGCGCTTATTTCCATCCCACATGGATTCGTAAGACGGCTCGCCGTCATGGCTTGAGCACTGATTCAAGTTTCCGTTATGAGCGTGGTGTTGACCCTTACAACGCCGTTTATATCCTCAAGTTGGCTGCCCTGATGGTTAAGGAGTTGGCAGGTGGAACCATTTCTTCTGAAGTGAAGGATGTGTCGGCTTGCGAATTTCCTCCTTTCCGTGTGGTGCTGCCCTATAAGCAGGTGGACGACTTGATTGGCAAGCACATTGAAGAGGAAACAGTAAAGAGTATTGTCACCAGTCTGGAAATGCAGATAGTTGACGAGACTGCAGAGGGTTTGACCTTGGATGTACCTCCTTACCGTGTGGATGTTCAACGTCCATGCGATGTGATTGAAGATATCTTGCGCATCTATGGATATAATAATGTGGAGATTCCTACTGCCTTGAAGTCAAGCTTGACAGTGAAGACTGATACAGACCGTTCACAGAAACTGCAGAACCTGGTGGCTGAACAACTGGTAGGTGAGGGTTTCAATGAAATAATGAACAACTCGCTGACACGCGCAGCGTATTACGACGGATTGCAAAGCTATCCGAGTGCACAGTTGGTTCATCTAATGAATCCGTTGAGCAACGACCTGAACGTGATGCGCCAGACTTTGCTCTTTGGTGGTCTGGAAAGTGTGGCACGCAATATCAACCACAAGAATCCTAATCTGCGATTCTTTGAGTTTGGAAACTGCTACTATTTCAACGAAGGACGTCGCAATGCAGAGAAAGCCTTGGCTCCCTATTCAGAAGACTACCATTTGGGCCTTTGGCTCACGGGTAAGAAGGTATCAGGTTCATGGGCACATACTGATGAAGACAGCTCTGTACACGAACTGAAGGCCTATGTGGAGAATGTTTTTGCCCGTCTTGGTATAGGTAAGTGGCAGTTGCAGGTGGTTGGTGCAGAGGATGATATTTTTGCTCACGCGCTGAGTATCCAGAATCGTGGCGGAAAGCGTGTGGCAGTATTTGGCATCGTGGCTAAGTCTATCCTAAAACTGATGGATATTGAGCAGCCTGTCTTCTTTGCCGATCTGAACTGGAATGAATTGATGAAGATGCAGAAGAACTATCAGGTCACTTTCAAGGAGATTGCCAAGTATCCTGCAGTGAAACGCGACCTTGCCCTATTGGTGGACAGCAATGTGCAGTTTGCTGATATTGAGAAGATGGCTTTTGAGACAGAACGCAAGTTGCTAAAGAAAGTGACTCTCTTTGATGTTTATGAAGGCAAGTCGTTGCTTCCAGGAAAGAAATCCTATGCAGTGAGCTTCACGTTGCAGGATGAGAATCAGACCTTGAACGACAAGGCCATCGATAAGGTGATGCAGAAACTCATTTATAATCTGGTCAATAAGTTGGGTGCCAAGTTGCGATAATATTACTGCATGTTTAATGGAAAATTGATAATAATAATAAATAATTTCTGATTATGGGAAGAGCGTTTGAATATAGAAAAGCTACGAAATTGAAAAGATGGGGACACATGGCCAAGACTTTCACCCGTCTGGGTAAGCAGATTGCTATTGCTGTAAAATCTGGTGGTCCTGAACCCGAGAACAACCCAGCTCTGCGCTCGGTGATAGCCGTTTGTAAGCGTGAGAATATGCCTAAGGACAACATCGACCGCGCCATCAAGAATGCGATGGGTAAGGATCAGAGCGAATACAAGGGAATGACCTATGAAGGCTACGGACCTCATGGAGTTGCCATTTTTGTGGATACTCTGACTGATAATCCTACCCGTACAGTGGCTGATGTACGATCAGTATTCAACAAGTTCAGCGGTACGCTGGGTACTATGGGTTCTTTGGCCTTCCTGTTCGACCATAAAGCTGTGTTCACTTTCAAGAAGAAAGAGAATATGGATATGGATGATTTTATCCTTGAGATGATTGATTACGACGTGGATGAGGATTATGACATTGATGAGGAAGAAGGCACCATCACCATATATGGTGATCCTAAGAGCTATGCGGCTATCCAGAAACATTTGGAGGAAGAGGGCTTTGAAGATGTGGGAGGTGAGTTCACCTACATTCCTAACGACCTGAAAGATGTGGCTCCTGAGCATCGCGAGACCATCAATAAGATGGTGGAGAAGTTAGAAGAGTTTGATGATGTGCAGAATGTCTATACCAATATGAAACCTGAGGAATAAACCTTTCATAAAGCCATAAAAAAAGGGGTGTCATTTTTCTAATGACGCCCCTCTTTTATTCTTATATAAATCTCAAACAGAATGGTCGATGACGGATATATTGAAATGAGTGTACGACTCTGCCGCTTCTTCAATCAGTCTTGAGCGATTGATAATCGTAATCTTCTTACCTGCGATTTCTATGATTCCATCATCGCTTAACTCCATAAGGCAACGTTGTACGGAGAATTTCTGAATGCCGAATATGTTGGCAAGCTCTTGGCGTGAGTGAGTCAGGATGATGATATTGCTTCCTGCTTTCTTCGATTCATTGAGCAGATAGGTGGAAATACGTTCACGGGCAGAATAGAGTGTGAAATTACGCAGCTTATCTGAAACGAATGTAGCAATTTTTGACAATAGCAGAATAAAATTGGTCCGAATCTTAAAATTGGAATCCACTATCGTCTTCAAGTCTTCGGGCAGCATGCGCAAGACAGTTGTGGGCAGTGTGGTCTCGATGCTTACGGCCAGAGGATCCTTGGAGAAAATATAGGCTGGAGTCAACAGCCATCCTGCATGAATACGATTGACCAACACAGACTTTCCAGAAGAATTGACCATTCGCTCTTGCATCCCTCCGGTAATAATAATTTCAGCAAATTGGCAGATATCTCCAAAATGCATGTGTGTGACCTTTTTGTCAATTTTCAGCACACGGTATTTAATACCATGCATAGCTTGCTCGATTTCTTCATCAGTCAAATTCTGAAAGATAAAACTCTGTCGCAAAGCTCTTAATACATTTCTTTCCATAGTAAAGCAATTGGTTATTTGAATAATTTACAAAAATATCTGATTGTTTTTTTATTTGCAAAACTATGTAATCTATTGTGCACAAAAACGGGTAATGTACTTTTATACATTACCCGCTAAATAGATTCATTGCCTGATTCTGCTACTTCGCATCGGTCTTTTCCTTCATGTCTATCTCTTGCTTATCCTGTCCGAAGAAGGCGTATTGCAAGAAAGCATAGCTCTGGTTAGGGATGACCTTAATTCCAAATCCGTAGTTCATTTGCCAACGTCGTTTCAGGGAGAGAAGTCCCTGATTGATGTAGGCAGCTACGTATGGATGCACGTGTAACGAGAATTTCTTTATCTTCAGTTTATGGACAATGTAGCTTATTTTACTCTCTAACTGGTCGGTGAACAAAATGGATGACTTGATTTTGCCCGTGCCAAAGCAAGTGGGGCAGTCTTCCGATGTATCTACGTCCATCGCAGGACGGACACGCTGGCGGGTGATCTGCATCAGGCCAAACTTGCTTAGCGGGAGTATGTTGTGGCGCGCACGGTCTTTCTTCATGTTCTCACACATGCGTTCATACAGTTTCTGGCGGTCTTCTGCCAGATTCATGTCGATAAAGTCCACCACGATGATGCCTCCCATATCACGCAGTCGCAACTGACGTGCAAGTTCATCGGCAGCACCAAGATTCACCTCCAAGGCATTTGATTCCTGGTCGGTCTTTTTACTGCGGTTGCCGCTGTTCACATCCACCACATGCAACGCTTCGGTATGCTCTATAATCAGATAGGCACCGCTTTTGTATGAAATGGTGCGGCCGAAAAGCGATTTGATTTGCTTTGTGATGGCAAAATTGTCAAAGATGGGGAGCTCTCCGTTGTACAGTTTCACAATTCCTGCCCGTTCAGGGGCTATGATTGATACATAATCCTTGATTTCCTTAAATTCGGCTTCATCATTTACATAGATGTGCTCATAGGAAGGATTGAACAAGTCGCGCAACATACCTACGGCGCGGCTGGTCTCTTCATAAATCAGTGTAGGAAGTTTAGTGGCTTTCTGTACCTTGGACATAGCGTCTTCCCATCGTTTTACCAAAACCTTCAGTTCACTGTCGAGCTCAGCCACACGCTTCCCTTCGGCTACAGTGCGAACGATGACGCCGAAATTCTTGGGTTTGATGCTCATGAGCAGTTGTTTGAGGCGTGCCCGCTCTGCGCTCGACTTGATTTTTGAGGATACGGAAACCTTGTCATTGAAGGGGATGAGCACCAGATAGCGCCCAGCGAACGACAGTTCGGAGGTGAGTCGTGGCCCCTTGGTATTGATAGGTTCTTTTACGATTTGCACAACCACCTCCTGGCCTTGCTCCAAAGTGGTAGCTACAGTGCCCTCCTTTTCCAGATCGGACATAATACTGGCTTTGGAGATGGAGTATGTCTTTTTCTTGTCACTGATAGTTTGGCGTAGAAACTTGTTCAGAGAGTGGAATTGGGGTCCTAAGTCCTGATAGTGAAGAAAAGCATCTTTCTCGAAACCTACGTCAACGAAGCAAGCATTCAGGCCCGGCATCAGTTTTCTGACGCGTCCCAAATACATGTTGCCTACAGAAAAGGCGGTATTGCTGCCTTCTTTCTGTAGTTCCACCAGGCTGTTGTCTTCAAGCAGTGCTATTGACACTTCCTGTGGTTTTACGTCAACTACGAGTTCGCTTGTCACAATGCTTCTTTTTAAGTTGCTATATAAAAATACAAATAAAGAACAAACTTATGGTTAGTTTTTTCAGTATCATAAGTTTGTTCTTTCAGGTCCTTGTCATACGAAAGGCTAAGAAAATTACTTCTTGCTCTTATGTCTGTTCTTTCTTAGTCTTTTTTTACGCTTGTGCGTTGACATTTTATGTCTTTTTTTCTTCTTACCGCTTGGCATAGTCCTAAAAATTAATGGTTAAACTTTATTTTATTTTACTTATTTCTCCTGAGTAGCATTGATAAAGTCCTTTGCTGGCTTGAACGAAGGTACGTTGTGCTCTGGGATGATGATAGTAGTGTTCTTTGAAATGTTTCGGGCTGATTTCTGCTTGCGGGTCTTTATCACGAAACTTCCAAAACCACGGAGGTAAACATTTTCGCCCTCAGCCAGTGAGTTGATGACAGATGTCATGAAAGCCTCTACAGCAACTGAAGCTGTCTTCTTGTCCATTCCAGTACTCTTTGCAATCTGGTTAACGATGTCTGCTTTTGTCATTTTTGTATGATAATTTTAATATTAATACTTATTTTACAATTTTCGGACTGCAAATATAGCGTTTTTTGTTTTGATAAAAAAATCTGAGGCACACAATTTTACATTTTTCGCTAATTTAGTTCTAAAAAAAGAGAGATTGAACTAAAAAATTGTACTTTTGCACCATGAATGGTTTTGCAAAAGACATAGAAGCATGGTATGATGCCCATCGCCGTGACCTACCTTGGAGGGATACCCACGACCCTTATCTTATCTGGGTGTCGGAGATTATCTTGCAACAAACCAGAGTGGAACAGGGGTTGAATTATTACCTGCGTTTTGTGAGAAGGTTTCCTGATGTGAAGTCTTTGGCAGAGGCCGACGAAGATGAAGTCTTGTCCTATTGGCAAGGTTTGGGCTACTATTCGCGAGCCAGAAACATGCATCAGGCTGCCCGTAGCATGGAAGGGGTATTCCCTGTCACTTATGAGGGGGTGAGGATGTTGAAAGGAGTGGGTGACTATACGGCGGCGGCTATCTGTTCTTTTGCTTACAACATGCCCCTGGCTGTGGTCGATGGCAATGTGTATAGGGTTTTGGCGCGCTATTTGGGTATCGACACTCCCATTGATTCCACGCAGGGAATCAAATTATTCAGGAACTTGGCGCAAGAATTATTAGATAAAAGAAATCCTTCGCTCTACAACCAGGCCATCATGGATTTTGGTGCCTTGCAGTGTACCCATGGTCGCCCCCATTGCGAAGACTGTCCTTTGCAGGAAACCTGTGTGGCTTTCCGTGAAGGGAAAACGGGCGAATTGCCAGTGAAGGCGCACAAAACTCAGCAGACCTTTCGTTATTTCCATTACCTGCTTATCCGCCAGGGAGCTTACACCTTTATTAATAAGAGGACGGGGGACGATATCTGGAAAAACCTTTATGAATTGCCTTTGGTGGAGACGTCCTGTCAGGTGGTTCCCGACCCTAAGATTATTTTTTCCTCGTGGGGTAATTTTTCCGACCTCACGCGGAAGTTTGATTTCACCTTGGTAAGGCAGGGCGTGAAACATGTGCTTAGCCATCGGATCATACAAGCCGATTTCTATTTGCTTGTCGTACCCGAGGAAGAACCCTTGACATTGCCTTCCTCTTTCCTCAAAGTGAGGTGTGACCAAGTGGGAAACTATGCTTTCCCTGTTTTGGTGGACAAATTTTTGCGGAAATACTTGTAAATAGTTGCAAGATTTATGTTTTATGTCTATTTTTGTAACCTCATTTTATATGAGAGAATTAAATTATTATTAACAAACAAAATTAACAAACAAAAATGAACAAGGCTATTTTAATTGGAAATGTGGGCGCAGACCCTGAAGTAAGGTATTTTGAGGGTGGACGCGCTGTGGCTCAATTGCGCTTAGCTACTACTGAACGTGGCTATACGTTGGCAAATGGTACTCAGGTACCTGATCGTACAGAATGGCATCGAGTAGTAATGCGTAATCAATTGGCCGAAATTGTAGAAAAGTATGTACACAAAGGCGACAAATTGTATGTGGAAGGCAAAATCTTCACCCGTACTTATGATGACCAGGCAGGGGTGAAACGCTATGTGACTGAGATTTATGCAGACAATATGGAGATGCTTTCACCAAAGCAGCAAAATGCTGCACCAGCACCAGCACCCACTCAGCCAACACAGACCGAGCCTCAACCTGCTGGCAATGATGGGTTGCCGTTTTAAATTTAACTAAACGTAACAACGATTGGATACAGAAGCTTTTTTACAAATTAATGCAGTCACACTACCGGCAATAGTGTCGATAGTGTGTGCTGCATTATTACTATTTGCCTCGGGCTTTGCCTCGGGCTCTGAGATTGCCTTTTTCTCGCTTACTCCTACCGACCTCAATACTATAGAGGAGGAAAAATCACCTGCCGATTTGAAGATACGCAAGCTACTTGCCGACCGTGAGCGGCTGCTTGCTACCATACTTATCATGAACAATTTTGTGAATGTGACCATCATCCTGTTGTGCAATTATTTCTTCATGACGGTTATCACTTTCCTTTCGCCAGTGGCGGAGTTCATCGTTATCACGGTCATCCTCACTTTCTTGCTATTGCTGTTTGGTGAGATTCTCCCCAAAATCTATTCCACGCAGAAGACGCTGAGTTTCTGCCGTTTTGCCGCACCAGGCATTTTGTTTTGCCAACGACTATTCCATCCCATCTCATCTGCCTTAGTACGTTCTACTTTCTTTATCAACAAGTACTTTGCCCCTAAGACACACAATATTTCCGTAGATGAGCTGTCGCAAGCACTGGAACTTACCGACAATAAAGAAATCAAAGAAGAGAGCAGCATCTTGAAAGGCATTATCCGCTTTGGTGGCGAAACAGCCAAGGAAGTCATGACATCTCGTCTCGACATGGTAACGCTCGACAATCGCACCTCGTTCAAGGATGTGCTGAAATGTATTGTCGAAAACGCCTATTCGCGCATTCCTATCTATCAGGGTACAGCCGACAATATCAAGGGTATACTTTATATCAAGGATTTGCTTCCTCATTTGAAGAAGGGTGACAATTTTCGTTGGCAATCGTTAGTGCGACCTGCCTATTTCGTGCCAGAAACTAAGATGATAGATGACCTCTTGCATGAGTTTCAGCAAAACCGCGTGCATATTGCCATCGTTGTGGATGAGTTTGGTGGAACTTCAGGTTTGGTCACAATGGAGGATATCATCGAGGAGATTGTGGGTGAAATACGTGATGAATACGATGATGAGGAACGCACTTACACGGAACTCAACGACCATACCTGGATATTTGAGGCAAAGACATTGCTGACCGATTTTTACAAGATCACCAAACTCGATGAGAATATTTTTGCCGAGGTGGCAGGCGAGGCTGATACTATCGGAGGCCTGTTGCTTGAAATAAAGGGAGATTTCCCTGTGCGTCATGAGTTGGTTACCTTCCAGCACTATGTTTTTGAGGTGTTGGCTGTGGATCAGCGACGCATTCTGAAAGTTAAATTTACTATCGAACAGCCGAATGCCACTGATTCTTAAACAGGAAGAAGAAAACTGTACGCTTGGCGTATGGCAGATGGATGAGTCGATAGAGCAACTTTGCTCTCTTTTGCCAGAGGCTGTTTGCCAAGAAGCTGAAACACGTTTTACGGCTGAGCACAGGCGCAGGGAGTGGCTCTCCGTTCGTTTGCTGTTGCAGACATTGATGGGGAAACCTGTTAAGGTGTTTTATCATCCCACAGGAAGACCGTACCTTCAGGAGGGAGTGAGCCTAAGTATCTCACATACCAAGAACCAAGTGGCAGTGCTGTTGGGCGAAGGAAAGTTGGGGGTAGATGTGGAACAGTATTCTGATAGGGTAGGCAGAATCATAAAACGGTTTGTTAGGAACGATGAATGCCCCTCGCCCTATGAGGATAACCCCATTTGGGGGTGGCTGCTTCACTGGTGTGCTAAGGAAGTTATGTACAAGATGCTTGACCTTGAGGGTGTGGATTTGTTGGAACACCTGCAAGTCCTTCCTTTCACTACTGCTAAAGAAGGAGTAATGCAGGCACGAGAGTACAAGACTGCGGAGTATCAGGAGTTCCTGATACATTATCGTCTCTTCCCTGGCTTTGTGTTGGCTTGGAGCGTTAAACATTGAATATTGGAATTTTTATTTCAATTTTCAATTATAAATATTATAATAGTATGCTACGAATTGCAGTACAATCAAAAGGACGTCTTTATGATGAGACCATGTCTTTTCTTTCAGAGTCCGACATCAAGTTGAGTGCTACGAAACAACGCACTTTGTTGGTGGAGTCTACCAATTTTCCTTTGGAAGTGTTATACCTTCGCGACGATGACATCCCTCAGACAGTAGCTTCTGGGGTGGCAGATATAGGGATTGTGGGTGAAAATGAATTTGTGGAGCGTGATGAAGATGCAATTATCATCAAACGCCTGGGATTCAGCAAGTGCCGTCTTTCCCTCGCTGTGCCCAAGGATGTAGATTACAAAGGAGTGAATTGGTTTCAAGGCAAGAAGATAGCCACAAGTTATCCACATATCTTGAGGAAATTCTTGGAATCTAAGGGTGTGGAAGCCCAGATTCATGTTATCAATGGATCTGTGGAGATCTCACCTGGCATTGGCCTTGCCGATGCTATCTTCGATATCGTTAGTTCTGGCTCTACGCTGGTAAGTAATCGGTTGAAAGAGGTGGAAGTGGTGATGAAATCAGAAGCATTGCTTATTGGCTCCAAACAGATTAGCCCGGAAAAACAGGAAGTGCTTGATGAACTGCTTTTCCGCATGAATGCTGTGAAGCAAGCCGAAGACAAGAAGTATGTCCTTATGAATGTACCCAAAGAGCGCTTGGATGAGATTGTGGCGGCCTTGCCTGGCATCAAGAGCCCTACTGTAATGCCTTTGGCGCAAGAGGGTTGGTGCTCTGTACACACCGTTCTGGATCAGAAACGTTTTTGGGAGATTATCGGCAAGCTCAAGGCTTTGGGAGCCCAAGGCATTCTGGTGTTGCCAATAGAAAAGATGATAGTTTAATACTAAAATAGAAGATGAACATAATTACAAACCCAGCAAAAGAACAATGGCCTTCCCTCCTGAAGCGTCCTCTCTTCGAAGCCGATAGCCTTTTCGATACAGTGCGCACTATTTTGAACAAGGTTAAGGCTGAAGGCGATAGTGCTGTGCTTGAACTGGAGGAGAAGTTTGATAAAGTGTCTCTCTCTTCGTTGGCTGTTAGTGAAGCAGAGATGAATGAGGCTGCAACTTTACTTTCCGAGGAGTTGAAACAGGCCATCTTGCTGGCCAAGCAGAATATTGCTACCTTTCACACTGCACAAAAGTTTCAGGGCATAGAAGTAGAGACCTGTCCAGGCGTGCATTGTTGGCAGAAGTCGGTACCTATTGAGAAAGTGGGGCTCTATATCCCAGGTGGTACTGCTCCGCTGTTCTCCACGGTTCTGATGCTTGCGGTGCCAGCCCAGATAGCTGGATGCAAAGAGATAGTACTCTGTACTCCTCCTGCCCGTGATGGCAAGGTACATCCTGCCGTGCTTTATGCTGCCCAGCTGGCTGGCGTAAGTCAGGTATTCAAGGCAGGTGGCGTGCAGGCAATTGCTGCTATGGCATATGGTACCGCATCCATCCCTAAGGTATCGAAGATATTTGGACCAGGAAACCAATATGTGATGGCTGCAAAGCAGCTGGTGGGTATGCATGAGGTGGCTATCGATATGCCAGCAGGTCCTTCTGAGGTTGAGGTTTTGGCCGATGAGACCGCCAATCCTGTGTTTGTGGTAGCCGATTTACTCAGTCAGGCTGAACATGGGGTAGATAGTCAGGCTATGCTCATCACTACTTCCGAATCATTGCTTTATGCTGTAAAGGAGGAGGTTGAACATCAGTTGCAACTGCTTCCTCGCAGGGAAATTGCTGCCAAGTCGCTCGAATCCAGCAAGTTGATATTGGTGCAGAGTATGGAAGATGCCATCGCACTTACCAATGAGTATGCTCCTGAACATCTGATTATTCAGACCAATGATTACCAAGCTATTGCAGCACAGATAGTCAATGCTGGCTCTGTCTTTCTGGGCAACTACGCCTGTGAGAGTGCAGGCGATTATGCCTCTGGCACCAATCACACCTTGCCTACTAATGGATATGCCAAGGCCTACAACGGGGTGAATCTCGACAGTTTTTGTCGCAAACTAACCTATCAGGAACTTACGGCCAACGGCATCCGCACCATTGGACCTGCTATCGAAGTGATGGCTGCCAATGAGCGGCTCGATGCACATAAACAGGCTGTTACTGTTCGTTTGGAATCGTTGAAAGATAAACCAGTAGAGCCAGTAGCTTTCAACTTACAGCGGATAACCCGTCCCAATATTTGGAACCTCAAGCCCTACTCATCCGCCCGAGATGAGTACAAAGGAGTTGAGGCCAGTGTGTTCCTCGATGCCAATGAGAATCCTTATAACCATCCTCTTAACCGCTATCCAGACCCCTTGCAACTGAAAGTCAAGGAGCCCTTAGCTAAGTTGAAAGGAGTGAGAGTAGAACAGATCTTCCTGGGTAATGGCAGTGATGAAGCCATAGATCTGCCTTACCGTTGCTTCACCCGTCCTGGCATTGACAATGTGGTTGCTATAGAACCTACCTATGGCATGTATAAGGTATGTGCCGACATCAACGATGTTGAGTATCGTCCAGTGTTGCTCGATGAGCATTACCAAATCAAGGCCGAGAAACTGCTGGCCGCCTGTGACGCCAATACCAAGATTGTTTGGATTTGCTCACCCAACAATCCTACGGGCAATGCTATTTGTAAGGAGGAAATAGAGAAAGTGGTTAATCAGTTTGCCGGCATTGTCATCATCGATGAGGCTTATGGCGATTTCTATCAGGAGCGTTCGTGGCGAGAAGAACTCGACAAGCACCCCAACCTCATCGTGCTCAATACTTTTAGCAAGGCATGGGGTAGGGCAGCCATGCGTTTGGGTATGGCCTTTGCCAGTCCTGCCATTATTTCTATATTTAATAAGGTGAAATATCCATACAATGTGAATCAGCTCACTCAGGATGAGGCTATGAAAGCCCTCAATCGTGCTAATGAAGTCAAAGACTGGGTGGATAAAATATTAGCTGAGCGTACACGCTTCATGAAGTGTTTTGCTGAGTTAAGGTTGTGTCAGCAAGTCTATCCTTCCGATGCCAACTTCTTCCTCACACGTGTCTCTGATGCCAATGCCATCTATCAATACTTGGTAAATTGCGGCATTATCGTCCGTAATCGTCACAAGGTAACTCTTTGTGGCAATTGCCTGCGTATTACCATTGGTACGAAGGAGGAAAACAATGCTTTGCTTGCTGCACTTGACAAATTTGAAAATTGAAAACTATCGTGCAAGCTGAGAGCAAATAATGCTTTCATTAATTTGCCGAAGCGCAGCCGAAAATCAACGAAGTTAATTTAAAAATGAAAAAAGTCTTATTCATCGACCGTGACGGAACGCTCATCATAGAGCCTCCAGTGACCTATCAGGTTGATAGCTTTGAGCAGTTACAGTTTTACCCGGGAGTCATTAGCAATCTGGCATTCATCCACAATAAGCTCGACTATGAGTTTGCGATGGTGAGCAATCAAGACGGACTGGGCAAGCCTACTTATCCACTGCCGATGTTCCAAGCCATCCAACGTCTTGTCTTGCAGACCTTGGAGGGTGAGGGTATCACGTTCGATGAGATTTATATAGACCCCAGTACACCAGAGGAAAATTCTCCCAACCGCAAGCCACGCACAGGTATGTTGGGTAAGTACATCGGCAATCCTGACTATGACTTGGCCTCCAGCTACGTGATAGGTGATCGTTATACTGATGTAGAGTTGGCGCACAATTTAGGTTGCAAGGCCATTCTTTTGCAGCCCGATAAGAACTCCCTGCGTTTAAAGAGTGAAGGAGGGGAGACAGAGGTGCCTCAGCTGGAAGATGACTGTGTTCTCGCCACAACCAATTGGAACCGCATTGCCGAGTTTCTCTTTGCAGGAGAGCGTGTGGCCGAGGTGCATCGCACTACCAACGAGACTGATATTCATATCCGCCTTGATCTCGATGGCTCTGGCCAATGTGACATTCATACAGGCTTAGGCTTCTTCGACCACATGCTCGAGCAGATAGGCCGTCATGGAGGTTTCGATCTTACCATCCATGTTAAAGGCGACCTTGAGGTCGATGAGCATCATACCATAGAAGATACAGCCATTGCTTTGGGGGATTGTATCTATCAGGCATTGGGAAGCAAGCGAGGCATCGAACGCTATGGCTTCAGCCTGCCTATGGACGATTGCCTCTGTCAGGTTTGCCTCGACTTTGGCGGACGCCCTTGGTTGGTGTGGCAGGCCGATTTCCAGCGTGAGAAGGTAGGTGACATGCCTACGGAAATGTTCTTCCATTTCTTCAAGTCATTTAGCGACAATGCCCGTATGAACCTTCATATCAAAGCTGAAGGGCAGAATGAGCACCACAAGATAGAGGGCATCTTCAAGGCGTTGGCACGTGCACTCAAGATGGCAGTGCGTCGCGATATCTATCACTACCAATTGCCTACCTCAAAAGGGTTATTATAGAGATTCTATTTCTCTCTTGTCATCACTTGCGTCATGCAATGTGCGGCACCATAGCCATCGATGAGGCTCTCTAATGGAATCCATTCGACCTTCACGCCTGCTTGCTGGAAGCGTTTTTGGAGTTCTTCTGACTGACCAGCCACTGCCATGATGTGGCGGGGGGAGATGGTGAGGAAATTGTTGGCGTAGTGCATCTCATCTTCATAATCGATGGGTATGATGTCGAAGCCTCTGTCCTTGAGGTAATTCACAAAAGGAACGTCACTGCGGAAAAGAGCGTAGGTCTTAGATCCCTTGGAACGGGCGTAGATGTCGCAGGTGTCATATTCTGGATCATCAGGCTGGGCGTAGAGGCGACTGGACACCATGGTGCAGAGGTCTTTGTCGATGATGTTGAAATGTGTGTCGAGGTGCATCTGCATCTGCCATAATTTATGGTCTTTCACCACTACAATAGTGTCGTGCCCAAACGCATCGGCATCCATCATCTGACTGATACCCTGTATGTTGGTACGCATGCCCATGCCGATGAATGACACGTTGCCTGCTGGGATATAATCGCCTCCTTCCAGGCGACCCTCACCAGAAATTTGCAAGATGATATGCTTGCCCAAGTGTTCATAGCACAACTTGATGATTTCTGTTTCTGGCGCACGCTGCGATGAATTCATGTTGCAGATGACATGTCCCCTCGGTGTAGTGATGCTTTGGTCGCGTGTGAAATAGAGGTTCATCAGAGGATGGACGGTGTATTCCGCTTCATAGCCAGTGTTGTTGTCGGTTTTGTACAACGTTACCGTGGGTTGTAACAACAGGCAGCGAATCAGGTCACTACGACTCATCTGCTGTATAATGTCGTGACGGTATAGCTCTGATGCTTGGTAGCTTTCGTCCTCTATATGGGAGATGTCATAAACGAGCACCTTCTCCACCAGCGCTTGCAGTTTTTCTATTTCCACCTCGTTGAGGATATCCTTTACGGTATAGACGTCTATGCCCTTTTTTTGTAGCATCTTGATGTAGTTCTGGTGTTCCTCTGCCGCTTTCTCCACATCGAAATAAATCTCAAAGAGGCCTGCGGATGGATGGATGACTCCTTCAAACAGTTCTTCGCTTGGGGTATGCATTAAGATAGAGCCAGCCTTGGCCCATTCGGCTACGGGATAGGTCCACTCGGTCACCTTGGCAGGCTTATCAGGTGATGGAGGTGTCAACTGCTGCTCGCTACGTGCACGTCGGGCGCGAATCACTTCCAGCGTATCGTCATCGTCGCACGAGGAGAAAACGGTGATGATGACTGTGAGAATTAGGATATGGTATAGGTATTTTTGTTTCATATTGTTATTATCCTGAATGCAAAAATACAGAAAAAAGGATAATCTTGCTACTTTACGACAAAAAAAGAGCCCCAGAAGTTGAAAATTCTGGGGCTTCCCAAACAAACACGCTATATCAATGTTTTACAATGTCTCTAAGTTAGAACCTTTGATGGCTTCCTTGATCTTGATCTCAAGTTCTTCGGCCAACTCAGGATTGTCGCTGATGACTTGTTTCACGGCATCGCGGCCCTGCGCCAGACGGGTGTCATTGTAGCTGAACCAAGAGCCACTCTTCTTGATGATGCCCAGCTCTACGCCCAAATCGATGATTTCGCCTGTCTTGGAGATTCCTTCGCCGAACATGATGTCAAACTCCGCTTTGCGGAAAGGTGGAGCCACTTTGTTCTTGATGATCTTCACCCGCGTGGATTTTCCTATTACGTCCTCACCGTTCTTGATGGCTTGTCCACCACGAATGTCGATGCGCACAGAGGCGTAGAACTTCAGGGCGTTGCCACCAGTGGTAGTCTCTGGATTGCCAAACATTACGCCAATCTTCTCGCGCAGCTGGTTGATGAAGATACAGCAAGTGCGTGTCTTGCTAATGGCTGAGGTGAGCTTGCGCAATGCTTGTGACATGAGTCTGGCCTGCAACCCAACCACACTGTCTCCCATTTCACCTTCGATTTCTTTCTTGGGGGTGAGGGCTGCCACAGAATCGATTACGATGATGTCGATGGCAGAAGAGCGTATGAGCTGCTCAGCAATGTCGAGTGCCTGCTCACCGTTGTCGGGCTGAGAGATAAGCAGATTGTCCACATCAACGCCCAACTTGGCTGCATAGAAGCGGTCGAAGGCATGTTCAGCATCGATAAAGGCAGCGATACCGCCCGACTTCTGTGCCTCAGCAATGGCGTGAATGGCCAAAGTGGTCTTGCCGGAAGATTCTGGCCCGTAGATCTCGATGATGCGACCGCGAGGATAGCCTCCAACACCAAGAGCGAGATCCAGTCCGATAGAACCAGAAGGAATCACTTCCACTTCTTCCACGCTATCGTCTCCCATTTTCATGATAGAGCCTTTTCCAAAACTCTTCTCTATCTTATCCATAGCAGCCTGCAAGGCTTTCAGTTTCTCGCTTGAAGGGCTATTGGAACTTGTCTCAAACAGATTTTCGTCGTTTTTCTTTGCCATAATTCTCAATTTTAATTTTTAATTTTTCAATATCTGACTTGCGTGTTCTTTTGTCTTTACTTCCTTAGGGCCGATGATGCGTTCCACGATACCTTCTTCATTGATGATGAAGGTGGTGCGGAAGGTGCCCATGTACTTGCGACCATACATGCTTTTCTCTCCCCATACGCCAAACTGCTCCACCAATTTCTTCTCTGTGTCGGCAATAAGCGGGAAAGGTAGTTGGTTTTTCTCAATGAATTTCTGGTGCGATTTCTCACTATCGATGCTCACACCCACAACTTCGTAACCCGCTTTTCGCAGGTCGCTGTAGTTGTCGCGCAGGTTGCAGGCCTCGGCGGTGCAGCCTGAAGTGCTGTCTTTGGGGTAGAAATAGAGTACCAGTTTACGGCCAGCGTAGCTCGAAAGTTTTATTTCTTCACCTTTTTCGTTGATGCCCAATATTTCGGGGGCTTTATCTCCAATCTTCATGAATTATTGATTATAAATTAAATACCATTTTTCAAATATCAAAGCTCAAGGTCTCCATCAAATACCTCGTGCCAAGGCAGACCCTGCTTGTTGAGCTGCTCCATAAACGGATCGGGGTCGAAGTTCTCTACGTTCCAAACGCCAGGCTTCTTCCACAATCCCTTGAGGAACATCATGGCACCAATCATGGCAGGTACACCCGTAGTGTAGCTCACGCCCTGCATGCCTGTTTCCTTGTAGGCCTCCTGATGGCTGCAGTTGTTATATACATAATAGGTACGCTCCTTGCCGTCCTTTAAACCACTAATGCGACAGCCGATGCTGGTCTCACCCTCATAGTTGGCACCAAGGTCCTGCGGATTGGGCAGCACGGCCTTGAGGAACTGCAATGGCACAATCTTAACCTTTACATTTTGGGTGGGGTCATCGGCCAGTGGAGCCTCGTATGTAATCTCATCGATTCGGCTCATACCCAGGTTCTGAATCACATCAAGATAGGTGAGGTACTGCTGTCCAAAGGTCATCCAGAAGCGTGCACGCTTGATGGTAGGGTAGTTGAGCACCAAGCTCTCTAACTCTTCGTGGTGCAGCAGGTAACTCTCGCGCGGACCGATGTTGGGGTAGGTAAGTGGCTTGTGAATCTCTAACGGTTCGGTTTCTAACCATTCACCATTCTCGTAGTACTGTCCCTTCTGGGTTATTTCGCGAATATTGATTTCAGGATTGAAATTGGTGGCAAAAGCTTTGTGATGATTGCCCGCATTGCAATCTACAATGTCGAGGTACTGAATCTCGTCAAAATGATGCTTGGCAGCATAGGCAGTATATACACCACTCACACCTGGGTCGAAACCGCACCCCAGGATGGCAGTGAGACCAGCCTTCTCGAAACGCTCCTTGAACGCCCATTGCCAGCTGTACTCGAAGTGTGCCACATCGCGTGGCTCGTAGTTGGCTGTATCCAAATAGTTCACACCCGTCTGCAGACAAGCCTCCATGATGGTCAGGTCTTGGTAAGGCAGTGCCAGGTTCATCACGATGTCAGGCTTGTAGTCGCTGAGCAACTTTACCAGCTCCTCCACGCTGTCGGCATCCACCTTGGCGGTCTTGATGTTTGGATTGCCAATTGCCTTGACGATAGCATCACACTTAGCCTTGGTACGGCTCGCAATCATAATCTCTGTGAATACATCTGTATTCTGTGCCACCTTGTGGGCAGCTACTGTAGCCACTCCACCTGCACCTATGATAAGTACTCTTCCCATATAGCAATAAATATTTTCTGCAAATATAATGCAAAAATCCGATTCAACGAGAGGAATACCATTTTTTTTCATTACCTTTACACTCTCGAAAAGCATTCATATACTTAACTCTATGGAAAACAGAAGTTTTGTCACTATTGCCAACTTCAGTAAGGAGAAAATACTCTATATGCTGAACATGGCCCGTGAATTTGAGAAGTATCCCAACCGCCACTTGCTTGACGGAAGGGTAGTAGCCACTTTATTTTTTGAGCCTTCCACCCGCACCCGTCTGAGTTTCGAAACAGCCGCCAACCGTTTGGGGGCGCGTGTGATTGGTTTCAGCGATCCCAAGGCCACCAGTTCGTCAAAGGGTGAGACGCTGAAAGATACCATTAAGATGGTGAGCAACTATGCTGACATCATTGTGATGCGCCATTACTTGGAGGGAGCGGCTACCTATGCTACTGAGGTGACTACTGTTCCCATTGTAAATGCTGGCGACGGTGCCCACCAGCATCCTTCGCAGACGATGCTCGACCTTTACAGCATTTACAAGACGCAAGGTACGCTGGAGAACTTGAATATCTACTTGGTAGGTGACCTGAAATACGGACGTACTGTGCATTCGCTCATTCAGGCTATGCGTCACTTCAATCCTACATTCCACTTCATAGCCCCTGAAGAGCTGAAGATGCCTGAGGAATACAAGATTTACTGTCGCGAGCAAGGTATCCAGTACGAAGAGCATAAGGAGTTCACAGCCGAGAGCATAGCCGGGGCCGATATCCTCTATATGACGCGTGTGCAGCAGGAACGCTTCACGGATTTGATGGAATACGAGCGCGTGAAGAATGTATATATCCTCACTCCCGAAATGTTGGTGTATTGCAAGCCCAACATGAAGATTCTTCATCCGCTGCCCCGCGTGAATGAAATCAGCCAGGGGGTGGACGATTGTCCGCAAGCCTACTATTTCCAGCAGGCACAAAACGGACTCTATGCCCGTGAAGCCATTTTGAGCGATGTTTTAGGAATAACGCTTGAAGATATTAAAGTAGACAGCTTGAAGATGGAGAATAAATAATCAGCGAAAAAGAAAAACGTTATGCGCGAAAATAAGAAAGAACTTCAGGTGGCCGCTTTGAAAAACGGTACCGTAATAGACCATATACCATCAGACAAACTCTTCACGGTGGTATCACTTTTGGGACTGGAGAAGATGGAGAACAACATTACCATCGGTTTCAATCTGGAAAGCAAACGCTTGGGCAAGAAAGGCATTATCAAGATAGCCGACAAGTTCTTCTCTGAGGCCGACATCAACAAGATTGCGGTAGTGGCACCCAATGTGGTCATCAACATCATCCGCGACTATGAGGTGGTGGAAAAGCACGATGTGGTGCTTCCAGATACGCTGAAGGGCATCGTAAAATGCTCCAATCCCAAGTGCGTGACCAACAACGAGCCTATGCCCACCTACTTCCATGTGGTGGACAAGGAAAATTGCATTGTGAAGTGCCACTATTGTGAGCATGAGCAGAATCGGAAGGAGATACACATTATTTAATTAGAGAATTGAGCAAGATATACTATGAAAAACTCTTTGTTAGCAACATTGGTGCTCTTGGTGCTGAGCATTAATGTGCAGGCGCAGGACAGGGCTGACCAGCAGCACTTGAGTGATCCTAATTCTTTCTCGTTGATTCTGCTGGGCGACCCGCAGGGATATACCAAGTATGACATTAACCAGCCGCTCTATGAACTCACTACCGTATGGTGTGCTGATAACATAGAGAACCTGAACATCAAAGCGGTACTGGTGACGGGCGACCTCGTGGAGCAGAACGACAATATCGTGCGTGACCGCCGTATGCTCAATCAGACCAGTCGGCAGATGTGGGAATGGGCTTCGCACTGCATGGAGCGTCTTGACAACAAGGTGCCCTATATCATTTCCACAGGCAATCATGAGTATGGCTATGTGCGTGGTGATGAGGGCTTCACACATTTTCCAGAGTATTTCCCCATAGAGCGCAACTCCAAGTGGTTAGAGACCTGCGTGGCTGCTTTCCCCAACCGCGAGGGAAGGGTGTCATTAGAGAATTCGGCCTATGAGTTGGAAGACGAACATTGGGGTAAGCTTTTGGTTATCACCAGCGAATGGGCTCCCCGTGATGAGGTCTTGGATTGGGCAAAAGGTTTGGCAGACAGTGAGAAGTACAAAGACCACACCGTTATCTTCATGACACACTCGTTCTTGCGTCATCGCACTGCCGAGCGCACCGCTAACGAAGGTTACAAGATTCAGCCGCGCAACTACGGACAAGAGATTTGGGAAAAACTCGTTTATCCTTGCAAGAACATCCGCATGGTGATTTGCGGACATACAGGCGTACCTGGCGAGTTTGAGGACTCTGTAGCCTATCGGGCCGACAAGAACGCTGCCGGCAAGACGGTACACCAGATGATGTTCAATGTGCAGATTCTTGGTGGCGGTTGGGAAGGCAACGGAGGCGACGGCTGGCTCCGCATCCTTGAATTTCTGCCCGACGGACAGACGGTAAAGGTTAGTACCTACTCTCCACTTTTCGGCATCTCGCCTTCTACAAAGCACTTGGCTCATCGCACAGGGGCTTGCGACCAATTTGATATGGTGATTGAGAAATAAAACAACCTATGAAAGAAGACTGGAAACCTGGAACGCTGATATATCCATTGCCTGCCGTCATGGTGAGTTGTGGCAGTTCGCCCGAGGAGTGGAATATCCTGACCATTGCCTGGACGGGTACCCTCTGCACCAATCCGCCCATGTGCTACATCTCTGTAAGACCAGAAAGGCATAGCTACGAGATTATCAAGCGCAACATGGAATTTGTCATCAACCTCACCAACAAGGACCTGGCGCGTGCAACCGACTGGTGTGGTGTGCGTTCTGGACGCAACTACAACAAGTTTGAGGAGATGCACCTCACCCCTGGTAAAGCTACCACAGTGAGTGCACCCATTATTGAAGAATCGCCGCTCAACATCGAGTGTCGTGTGAAAGAGATCATGGCCTTAGGCTCTCACCACATGTTCATCGCCGATGTGATGAATGTGCGGGCCGATAAGAAATGGCTCGATGCTGATACAGGTAAGTTCATGCTGGCCGAGACCAATCCCTTGGTCTATGTACATGGAGGCTATTACGAACTGGGCGGGAAGATCGGCAAATTTGGCTGGTCTGTGGAGAAGAAGAAAGAATGAAACTCTCCGAATATCCCTCTGTGTTGCACCCCTATTTGGAAGGTGCAGAAGTTTCAGATTGCAGCTCGCGCTCCATTGCCACCACCTTATTTATTACTAAGGGCTATTACTTGAAGATAGCTCCCAAAGGTTGTTTGGAGGCAGAGGCAAGGTTCACCCGATGGTTTCATCAGAAGGGGCTGGGCGTGGAGGTCGTAAAGTATTTCACTGAAGACAAAGACTTTTTCCTGACTAAGCAAGCTGAGGGTAAAGTGCTGACAGCCTGTTTGGATGAGCCAGCGTTGGTGTGTCAAGCTTTGGCTACTGGTTTGCAGCGGCTTCATAGCCTCCCCATCAGCGATTTCCCTCAGTCCGATAAGATGGATGATTATCTTCGGAGTGCAGAGGAGCATTATCGTCTTGGATGTTTTGACAAGTCCCTCCTAGTGCCAGGAATGCAGTTTGCTGATAGTGATGAGGCTTGGGCAGTCATTCAGCGAAACAAAGACAGACTGCAAAGCGACTGCATTGTGCATGGGGATTTTTGTTTGCCCAATGTGTTGATGAAAGACGGGAAGTTCATTGGGCTTATCGATTGGGGACAAGCTGGCGTGGGCGACAGACACATTGATCTCTATTGGGCAATCTGGTCTCTTTGGTATAATCTGAAGACAGCTGAATACACCGATTACCTGATAGATGCTTATGGCCAGGAGTTAGTGGACGAAGAACTGCTGAGAACGATTGCGGCTATCGAAGCTTTCGGGTAATATTTGTCATTTTATTCCCACCACCTTGTGCATCTGCAGTGAAAGACTCCACTCAGGGTGCTGCTTGCAATAATCAATGGTGGATTGCAGGATGACGGCATTGGCCATTTCGTTGCCCGTGTCGCAGGGCTGTAGGTAATAATTCTCAGCCTTTAGTGAAAGAAAATCAGCAGGGTTCATTTTGCCGTTATAGACCAGCTTCAGTTCGTTGCAATGCTCCAGCACCACTTCCGCATGTTTCACAAAGGCCGATTTGGGCGAGAGGGTAATCCAATCGATGCCAGCGGGTAGGGGATGCGTGCCGTTGGTTTCGATGGCGATGAAATATCCAGCCTCTTTCAAAGCCATGACAAAATCAGCAGTCAGTTGCAGCGAAGGTTCGCCGCCTGTAAGGATAACGAAGCGTGAAGGGTAGGCAGACAATGCTTTCAGCACCTCTGCCACGTTCATCTCTCGAAATGAAGAAAAGTCCGTATCGCAGAATGGGCAACGGAGATTGCATCCTGCAAAGCGGACAAAAACTGCAGGGCGACCAGTGAAATGACCTTCGCCCTGCAAGCTATAAAAGATTTCGTTAATCTTCATCTTTTTCGTAGGTAGCAATGTTGCATACCGATTCTTGCACACGGGCCTTGTAGCAGCAGGGGAACTGTTCCACCACCCAGCGGGCGATGTTCTCGGCAGTAGGGTTGAAAGGCAGCAACTCATTGAGGTTGCCATGATCCAGATAGCCGTGAATACGTTGTTTCAGTGTGCTGAAGTCTATCACCATCCCGTTTCTGTCCAGTTCCTTCGCCTTGCAATACACTGTGATGACCCAGTTGTGCCCATGCGCCTGAGTACACTTGCTCTCATAGTCGAGAGTCAAGTGATGGCAAGCGGAAATTTCTATGGTTTTCTCTACGTAGTACATAGGTAAGAATCATATTAGGTATCAGAAGTTGATACCGAAGTTCAGGAACCAGGCATTGCTATGACCAGTGAGTGCACCATCTACGGCATCAGTAATGCCCAAGTGATAGCCTGCTTCGAGGTAAAGCTGGTTGTATTCCACGCCACAACCCAGTTTGAAGCCCATATTGGCACGATTCAATTCATCTGCACATTTCACAGCATAGCCGAAAGTAGGACCCATGAACGGCAGAATCACGATGTTCTCATTCGTCACAATACCGTATTTGATCACCACAGGTATCTCAAAATTATTGTAACTCAAGGTAACATCTCCCTTGTTCACGCCTGCAGGATTTACCAAGGTCACACCACTTAACTTGCCGCCGCGTTCTGTGTAGTAGAAACCACTCTCTAAGAATACAGGGGCAGTGTTGGATACGCGCAGCCCCACGATACCAGCCAAGGTCATACCTACGCTGGCGTCAGACTTGATGTCGCCTGAGAGACTGGCAGAGGTCACACCAAAGCGGATTCCATAGTAGATATTGTTCTGGTCAATATAGAAACCGCCACTTCTGAACTGGGCAAATGTAGGTGCTGCAATGAGCACGGCCATGATAGCTAAAATAAATTTTCTCATATTCTTCATTATTTAAGTTGTTTATGTCTGCAAAAATATAAAAATATGAGGTTTGAGCCAACTTTTTTCTTACTTTTGTGCAACCTTTTAGCTTAGGCTTGCGTCTAATGAATAAAAATGTATTAAAATTTGTTGATTATGAATAGAAGAATTTTTTTGGCTGGCTTGCTGCTGATGCTGGTGAGCAGTGTGAGTGCCCAAGGTCTTTTGGACAGGATTACGGGTTGGTTTTCGGGAACTACCACCGTTGATGCCAATGACAATATCATTACGAAGACAGTTGATTTGAAAGCCTTCGATGTGTTGAACCAGTCTGGCTCTATCGATGTGGTGTATATTCAGGAGAAGGAAACTGCCCAGCCGCGTGTGGTGATAGCTGGACCTGATAACATCGTGGAATTGGTCGAAGTGGAGCAAAACGGCAAGTCTGTGAAGATACAGTACAAGTCCAAAACCAATATCCGCCTAAACAAGAAGCCTTTCAAGGTGGAGGTATATGGAAGTGAAATCAGAAGATTCAACTTGTCAGGCTCAGGAGATTTGGATTTTGGTGATATTGAAACAGGCGACCTGTCTATCTCACTGTCAGGCTCTGGCGATGTGGAAGGTAGAAGCATCCGCAGCACAGGTGATGTGTCATTGTCTCTTGCCGGCTCTGGCGACATAGGAGTGAAACAAGTGGGTTGTTTCGACTTGAGTGTCAGTATCGCTGGCTCTGGTGACGTGGATGTGAAAGACATCAATAGTGAGACCGTAAATGTTTCTGTCGCAGGTTCAGGCGATGTTACCCTCAGCGGTCAGACTCAAAAGGCTAGCTATAGTCTTGCCGGTTCTGGTGATATTGAAGCCCGTGGGCTGAAAGCGCAGGATGTAAGCAAGAAGAAAGTAGGATCTGGAAGTATTTCTTATTAGAATCAAATCCGTGTAATCCGTATAATCCGTTGTTGCTAAAGCATTATACTGCATGGTGATTGTTGCTACGGTTCTTGCTTACTTTCTGGTGCTGATGATATTCAGTCGCCTCACGTCTCGAAGTGCCGACAATGAGACCTTCTATCGCGCCAATCGTCGCTCCCCATGGTTCATGGTAGCGTTTGGCATGGTGGGAGCGAGTATCTCAGGGGTGACTTTGGTATCTGTGCCAGGCATGCCGCGCAGCATCGATATGACCTATTTGCAGATGTGCCTGGGATTCATCTTGGGCTATTTCATGGTAGCTTTTGTGTTGCTGCCAGTCTATTATAAACTAAACCTTACATCTATCTATACCTATTTGGGACAGCGATTGGGCTTGCGCTCGTATAAGACGGGTGCAAGCTTTTTCTTGCTTTCCAAGCTCACGGGTGCCGCTACGCGTTTCTATGTGGTGTGCATCATCCTGCAGCGTTTTGTGTTTCAAGACTTGGGTGTGCCCTTTTTTGTCACCGTCGTTGTCTTGGTCGCTCTCATCTGGCTTTATACGCGTAGGGGAGGGGTGAAGACCCTGGTGTGGACAGATACGTTCCATACCTTCTGCCTGCTTATAGCCCTGGTTCTTATTATAATAAAGGTGGCAGGAGCGTTGGACATGGACTTGGCACAGACAGTCACAGCCATTGCCGATAGTCCGCACAGCCGCATTTTCGTGTTCGAAGACTGGGTGTCGCGCCAGAATTTCTGGAAACAATTTCTCAGTGGTGTCTTTGTGGTAGTCGTGATGACAGGTCTTGACCAAGACATGATGCAGAAGAATCTCACCTGCAAGTCCCTGCGCGAAGCACAGAAAGACATGTGTACCTATGGTTTTTTCTTTGTGCCTGTCAACCTGCTTTTCCTCAGTCTTGGCATTTTGCTGCTTTTGTTGGCACAGCGGCAAGGGGTGGAACTCCCTGCCGTGGGTGATGAGATTTTGCCTTTGTTCGCAGCCACGGGCAACTTGGGAACGCCCGTGCTCATCCTTTTCACCATCGGCATAGTGGCAGCTAGTTTCAGCAGTGC
>Ga0310786_10000671_pt1 | contig 54613 bp, 45 predicted proteins | sample AusTroGonzalo_MG_FD_203881 | JGI IMG/M metagenome (GOLD analysis project Ga0310786, IMG submission 203881) | Bovine rumen microbial communities from tropical cattle in Woodstock, Queensland, Australia - Gonzalo_03 (v2) (version 2) | ecosystem: Host-associated > Mammals > Digestive system >...
TCGCTTGAAAATTACCAACAAAGCAAACAACAAAACAAAATAACTAAAAAAACAAATTCTTTAAGATGAAAAAAATTCTGATTTCTCTCGCGGCCGCTATGTGCACCACGCTGGCGATCGCGCAGTCGGCTACCCCGGTAGCAGATCGAACGATGAACCCGCTAATTACCTCAATGCCGTCGCTGACGATTGCTCCAGATGCTCGTTCGGCAGGTATGGGTGATATAGGTGTAGCCACCGAAGCGGACTTCAACTCGCAATACTGGAACCCGGCCAAGTACGCTTTCATGTACTCGAAGGGTGGTATCACAGCCAACTACACGCCGTGGCTACGTAAGTTGGTAGGCGACATCGATCTGGCTTACCTGGCCGGTTTCTACAACTTCGGTGATCTGGGTGGTGGTATCGGTGCCAGCTTCACGTATTTCTCGATGGGTGACGTGGAGTTGATGAACGACCAGGACGTCTCCTATGGTACAGCTCGTCCGAACGAGTGGGCACTGGACGTAAGTTACTTCCGTAAACTACATGAGTACGTGTCGATGTCTGTTGCATTGCGTTTCCTCTACTCGGACCTGAACAACGGCATGAACAGTACGCCGGGTTCGACTGCTCAGGAAATGCATGCCGCATGGACGATGGCTGCTGATATCTCTCTCTACTACCGTCAACCGTTTGAGTTGCCGATGGGTACGAGTCATTTCGCACTAGGTTTCTCGCTGAAGAACCTGGGTGGTAAGATGACTTATAACGAGACGACAAGCAACTTCATCCCTGCCAGCATGAACATCGGTGCCAGCTACGAGTTGCCCTGCGACAAGTACAACTTCCTAACCTTCAACCTGGAGGCAAACAAGATGCTTGTGCCGAGCCGCTATTCGAAGTTCGCTCCGAATCAAGAGACACAACGCTATACAGATACAGAGTATTCGGATCTGACATCGGCTAAGGGTTGGTTCCAATCGTTTGCTGACGCTCCGGGCGGTGCCAAGGAAGAGTTTGACGAAGTACGTTGGGGTGCAGGTATCGAGTACTCGTACAACAAGCAGTTCTTCGCTCGTGCTGGTTACAGCTACGAGAATTTCTACAAAGGTAACCGTAACTACATCACCTTTGGTGCCGGTTTCCACCTGAGCATCGTAACGCTGGATGTAAGTTACTGCGTAGGTTTGGCATCGACCAACCCGCTGGACCAGACTATGCGCTTCTCGCTGGGCTTCGACCTCTATGGCATCAAAGACCTGGTGAACAACAAAAAAGCTAAATAAGCATTCTGAATTCAGACCATGCGTATTGGCTTTGGATATGATGTACATCAATTCTCCCCTGACCGCCCATTGTGGTTGGGGGGGATTGTTGTGCCGTCTGAGAAAGGCCTGCTTGGTCACTCCGATGCCGACGTGCTGATCCATGCGCTATGCGACGCGCTGCTAGGTGCAGCGGCGATGCGCGACATCGGTTATCATTTCCCGGACACCAAAGGCAACGAATATGAGGGTATCGACTCGAAGATCCTTCTTCGCCGCGTGATGGAAATGATCCGTAATGCCGGGTACGAACTGGGCAATTGTGACATTACCGTGTGCGCGCAAGCACCGAAGCTGAATCCGTACATTCCTCAGATGCAAGCGTGTCTGGCAGAAGTGATGGGCGTTGAGGCGGGGCAGATAAGCATTAAAGCTACGACTACAGAACATCTGGGATTTGTAGGACGTGAAGAAGGAATAGCCGCATATGCTGTGGTGCTGATAAGGTGAAAAGTGAAAGATGAAAGGACTTCTTACCATAGCGTTGATAGCCAGCCTACTGAAAGTAGGCGGTAAGCCCGAAGCGGTGGAGACAGAAGGTGCTTACACGAAGTATGCGCTGACAGACAGCGCTACGCTGGAGATCTATGAGGCAGACACGATATATGTGGTAATGACAGTCTGCGCGCCACAATGTTCTTCGTGCGCGCGTGTATATAATAAGGAGGGAGAATTGATAGAGCAGATTACCCCACCCCTGCGCTCCGTCTTCCCACTGGCCACAATGGACAAACAGACCGGTCGCATCACATGGACCGACAATGACGAATGGGAATACTGAGTATTCCCTTATTTGTGATTGGTGATTGGTGATTGGTAATTGGTGATTTGATGGAACTTCCTATTTATCTGGTAGGTTATATGGGGGCAGGCAAGACAACTGCCGGAAGACTGCTGGCCGAGAAACTCGGTTGGCATTTTGTTGATCTGGACGATGCCTTTGAGCAGATCCACGGCCTGACACCTGCTGAATATATCCGCCGGTACGGCATAGAGGAGTTCAGAAAGAAAGAAAAATGGGTGGTGGAAGATCTGGCAGACCAGTCGCCCTACGAGAAGGTGATCTACGCCACAGGCGGCGGTTATCCGTGCTGGGAAGATAACATGGACTGCCTACGCGAACTCGGAACGAGTATCTATATCCGCTGGGCACCCGAACATCTGGCCAAACGGCTGAGTCTGACAGACCTGAGTGAGCGACCGATGCTACAGGGAAAAACAGAAAAGGAGCTACTTGCATGTATAACTCCCCAACTGGAAGCGCGCGAGCCTTTCTACCGGCGCGCCAATCATATATTGGAAGTAGAAATCTGCGACGAGCAATCCGATGAACGGATAGCCGACGAACTATTTCTCTTTATACGCGAGCGCGTATAACTTCATTTGCTTAAGCATTGCCACCAGGCCATTGGTACGCGTAGGACTAAGGTGAGCCTGGAGTTGGATGGCGTCAATGAAATAGAGATTGGCGTCGATTATCTCTTGTGGTGTGTGTCCGCTCAGAACATGAATGAGCAGGGCAACAATGCCTCGCACGAGGATAGCATCGGACTCGCCTGCAAAGATCAGCTTGCCCCCCTCCATGTGTGCAGTGAGCCACACGCTGGACTGACAGCCATCGATGCGATTCTGCTCGGTACGTTCTTCATCGGGAAGCGGCTGTAATCCCTTACCATAATCGACGAGCAACTCATAGCGGCTCATCCAGTCATCCATAGAAGTGAACTCCTCGATGATCTCGTCTTGCAACTCGTTGATACTCATTCTTTTATCTCTCCGTTAGCGAATTGCCAGTGCCGACCGGGGTAACGCTCCGGCCAGAGTGAGTTGTGGGTGGACATGAGCACAGTGATGCCTGCGCGGCTGATGCTATAGAGGAGGTCCATGATCTCACTTCCGGTCTCCGTATCAAGGTTACCGGTTGGTTCATCAGCCAAGATCATCTCAGGGCTGTTGAGCAGGGCGCGTGCGATGACGACACGTTGCTGCTCACCGCCAGAGAGTTCGTAGGGTTTCTTATAGGCCTTTGTCTCCATGCCGACCTGCTCAAGTACTTCGTGGACATGATCGCGCATGAGTTTGCGGTCCTTCCACCCCGTGGCCCGAAGGACGAAGAGGAGGTTCTCTTCTACAGAACGATCGGTAAGTAACTTATAATCCTGGAAGATGATGCCGAGTCGGCGGCGCAAATAAGGCAGCTTGCGCCGGCGGATACGACGGATGTCATATTCGAGCACATGAGCTTCGCCTGCCGTGATAGGCAGTGCGCCATAGATAGTCTTCATCAGCGATGACTTGCCGCTTCCCACTTTACCGAGCAGATAGATCATCTCGCCGCTCTGCACGGAGAGATTGACATCTTGAAGCACGATCTGATCGGCCTGACGTATCTCGACGTTCTTATAGTTAATCAGTTCAGCCATAGGGAGTTATTCATCCATCTCATTCTCCAACTCCTGAAGACGCTTCTTGAGCAACTCGATCTTCTTCTGCATGTCATCGACGAGCTTGTTAGCCGTCTTGGACTTGGCCGTGAAGAAGAGAATATTGTTCTCGGCAGTCTTGATCTCCTGACGCAGGTTTTCGCGCATCTTATTGATGCTGAGCCCACCCTCTTTGCGCCTACGCTGGTCAGCACGCTCAGCGCGTTGCGCCTGGGCGTTCTCTCGCTTGGCGTTGAAGAAAGTGTCGCAGGCCTCGGAGAATTGCTGCCAGAGGTCTTCGGAATACTTGCGTGCGATAGGACCTACCTTCTTCCACTCAGCCTGCATGTCACGGAAAGCGTCGGCAGTGGCATTCCAGTCGATAATCTCCTGTTCGGCCAGTGCCTTACGGGTCTGCTCCGCCAGTTCGCGAGCACGATCGACCAGATTGCGTTTCTTGCCGAGATTGGCATTGAGTTCTTCGCGTATACCCTTGAAATGAGCGGTCTTAGCCTTGTAGAACGCATCGCAGAGCGCACGAAACTCCTCGTAGACAGCCTGGTTGAATTTACGCGGTGCGAAACCGATGGTACGCCATTCGGCTTGGATAGCCTGCACTTGTGCAGAGGCCTCGTCCCACTTCTTGGTGGAAAGGTTGGCATCTTCGGCCGTAGCAGGCTCGACGATAGCTTTGAGTCGCTCGATGAGCGCCTGCTTTGCCTCAAGGTTCTCTTTCTCCTTAGCATGGAGACGATCGAAATAGTCCTGATGCTTCTTGTTGATCGTAGTGGAAGCTGCTTTGAAGCGGTTCCAGAGCTCTTCACGTAGTTCGCGTGCCACAGGGCCTATCTCTGCCCACTCGTCGTGAAGCTGCTGCAGGGCACGGCTTGCCTCGACGATATTCTCATTGTTCTGCAGGCGTTCAGCGGCCTCGCAGAGGAGGGTCTTCATCTCCAGATTCTTCTTGAAATCCAGATCACGCAACTCAATGTTGATCTTGACGAGGTCGTAGAACTGCTCCTGGTACTGCTGATAAGCCTTGCGGAGCTCCTGCACCTTTTCTGCGGGAACAGGTCCGACAGCTTTCCACTCGGCCTGCAACTCACGCATACGCTTGAGGTTGTCCATCACATCAGCCGTCTCGGCCTCGGCCAGCGTCTTCATGACGTCGAGGATCGCCTGTTTCTTCTTCAGGTTCTCTGCCTGCTCTTTAGCCTGCTCTGCAGCGACTTCAGCGCGTTTGGCTTTGTATTCGTTCAGCAGGGCTTTGAACTGCTCTTCGAGTTCATCCTTCACCTCCACTGCGACCTCTGCCGCCTCCTCAGCCGCTTCAGCGGCATCTGATTCCGCACGGTAGAATTGCTGTTTGAGATGGTCCACTTGGTCCTTTACGGCCATGACGTCTTGCTGAAGAAGGGCCTTGAGCTCCTCTACGAGTTGTGCTCTCTGTTCTGACATATTACTGAGTTGTTACATTTTGTGGCTGCAAAATTACACAAAAAAAATGATATACGCAAGTGTTAGACGATTTTTTTGTCGTCATCTTGCGGTATTTCGTTCGGATTGGCTATCAAGAATATTTTCAACGCTACAGAAGAGGGGTAGCGCGCAAAGTAATCGTTGTCGGAAAAGCGCCACTCGATGCGTTCTATCGGGAATCTCCGCATTGCCATCCGGTGCCAATAACGGATGTGTTGCGGGTTGTTGGGAACCACCTTGATGCCCGTTTTGCCATCGGAGAAAGTGATGACTGCGACGGCGCGGGTCTTATGGATGATGGTCTGTGCGCGCTGCTCGTCGGTGAGGCGATGGGAGATGGTGATGTGACGGTTGCCCTCGGCGTTGATACGCGCCATGTGTTGGCGGAAGAGCCGGCCGTGGGTGGAGGTATCGCGAAGCTGGTTGACGGCAATGAAGTAATGGATCATCTCATGGAGGATGGTGTCCTGGATGAGGGATTCCGGCAAGTCAATACGGACGTTGATACGCAGGACGAAATCTTCGTTGCGGTAACGAGAGAAGAGACCTTGCTTGCGGCGGGTGAATGTGACTTTGCCGAGAAAACCCTTGGCATGGGAGAGTTTAATGGGAATAGGCGGAAGGGCACCACCAAAGAAACGGGCGTTGTACTCGTCAAAACAGGATTGTATGTAAGGGACGGTGGGGATCAAATTATTTGTGATATAACTTACTGTTTTACGAACATCAAATACTGAAGAAAATTTCCATTACCATCATAAACTGCCAAAGTCAGAGTATATGGCTTCTTGCTTGTGTCTAACTCTAAAACTTCATCTTTTTCTTGACTAACTCCTTCACCGTTCGTCGTAATGAAATATGTATGAAGGTACTTATCGTCAATTAGTTTGTAAGTACCTTTCGTGATGTATGTTATTCCAGATTGAACACTAGTAAATGTATAGTTTCCTTTCCCGTCAAACACATAGGTCATTTCCATATCATCCATAAAGACACCTGAGCTAACCCCAAAATCGCTTTTCCAAGTACCTTCCAAAATGTCACCTGTTGTGCCTTTACACGAGGTAAACAAGAAACAAAAAAGTGCGATGCACAGCACGAATAATATTGATGAGTTTTTCATACCAAAACAATTTTGCAGCGCAAAATTACTGCTTTTTGTTGAGATACGCAAATTTATTAGCAAAAAAAATTGGATATAAGAAAATCCCCCACTCTATGGGAGAGCGGGGGAAATCTATGAGATGTCGAGACTTCGAGACATCAAGACATCGAGACTTGGAGATATCAAGACTTCGAGACTTCGAAAATGGATATTGGATCGGCATACATGCCGAGGGCTAAACGTTAGGAGTTAGCGCGGCGTTCGTCGATTTTGCGGTTGGCCTCGTCACGCGCCGAACCTAATGTATGCCAATGGCCGTCTTTATCCTGGAACTTCATCGGTGAGGATGAAGGTTTGAATGAGAAAACATGGTTGAGCAGGAACCATCCCAAGACTGCAGCCGCGGCTGTAACGAGAATCGGTACAATGACTTGGAGGAAGCCGATGACATAGAAGAGGACGGCTATCACGGAGCTGAAGGCCCAGACAACGGCATATGCGGTGAAGACGATGCCCATGATATGTCCAAGAGACTCACGCCACTTGTTCATCGAGCGATAGATATAATAGAGGATGAAGACGAGGGCGCCTACCTCAATAACCGTGTTGAGCCAAGACCAATGGAGCGTCATGCCGTTGATGATCTCGAAAAGGAACATTCCGCCGATGGTGTAACCCATCGTTTTGAGCAGCGGAACAACCGAAACGGGTTTGTCTGCCGAGCCGAACTGTTTGGTCATCACTTTGCTGAAATACCACACTCCGCCGAACTGCATGAGGGCAGCAAGAAGCAAGGGGATGAGGCCGAGGATTGCCTTCCAAAGACCAACCTTGGAGATAGAAATCCACCAGAAAATATCATCATGGACGGTGAAGAAGCCTTCTAATTCGAAGATAGCGACGAGAAGTGTGAGTGCACCGGAGGTGATGAGCATGATCTTAGAAAACGCAGGCACATTCAGAAAATCGGCGATAGCGATACATAAGATACTGAGAATGAGCAAGATAAAGATGGTGGTACAAGGAACCATGGTACCCCAGAAACGCTGGTTGAGAGAGCGATGGTCTTCGAATTTATAGAGGTAGTTCTTCGCGCCCTTGTCGCTCTGGGATTCGCTGAACTGCAGGTCGTGCACATCAAAAGCGAGCGATTGTCCCTGCCAATTGGCGATGATGAAACGCGTAGCACCCGGTGCATAGTGGGCACCGATAATATACTGGCTGAAGCCGTCACCTTCTCTACCCGGCAGCGTACCTGCGTAGGTGAGTGTGTCGGTGAGTGCGATGCTCTCGCCATTGGGAACCATGACAGAGTCTGCATAGATATCCAAAATGCCTTGCCATTTAGGGTCGCCCTCATGCGGATGGCCATAACGATAGGCGCTGACGGCATCGTTACCGGCTTGCGATTTGGTCAGATAAACAGAAGTGGCCGAGGCCGTTAACACGGCTCCAATGAGGAGGACGAGGGTGAATAAACGTTTCATGACAAATAGAGTTTTTGTGTTTTCGGGGCAAAGGTACGGAAAATAATTGGGATATGCAAATTAATTTGCGAAAAAACGTAATTACGTGCTAACGGGATTACGTAATGACGAAAAGGAGACGCCGCGCGGCACACTATTCTACACAAACGGATCTGGCGGCAAGATGCCGCCAAAATTGCACAATACGGGACGGCGATGAGATCGCCGGCTAACGGACGGAGGATAGACACTGAGCGGCGGATACGATCCGCCTGGAAAATAAGAAAGGCTCCGACTAATAGTCGGGACAATACAAAAAAGTAGGAACCGCCTACCAGGCGGTACAATAGACGAAAGAAAAAACCCCCACTCTACGATGAGAGCGGGGGAATTAGAGAGAAAGATGCCAAAAAAACATTATTTTTTCTTAGCGGGAGCTTTCTTAGCAGGAGCTTTCTTAGCAGGAGCTTCAGGAGCAGCAGGTGCTTCGGGAGCCACAGGAGCAGCAGGAGCTTCTTGAACCGGTGCAGCAGGTGCTTCGGGTGCCGGAGCCTCTTCGGGGGCAGTGAGGTGCTTGTAGATAACAGCCTGTACACCGAGCAAAGCGGGAACAAAGAAGATCACGAGGAGCACATTGATGAACGTGCCAATACCTTCGAGCCAGCCGATGTGACCGAGACCGAAGAAGAAGGAGATGATGCCCGTAGCGATGCAGATAGCGATGCCCAACAGCGCCTCAATGCCGAAGATACGCCATTTGTTGCCGAAAGTGAGCTTGTTGGACTCGCGGAGTGCCTCAAGGGCATTGCGATCTTTGTCCACAAAGAGGATGATAGCGATATACCACGCATAGCTGATGACGATGCCCGGGATAATCAAGAAGAGGAAACCCACCCAGATGGCACCAAACATCAGGGACATGAGGATGAAGAACTCGCCCATGTTGCGGCGATACTGGCCGCGGAAGATGAAGAACGGGTTGATCACGTTGCCCTTGGCCAACTCAGCCGGCAGCGAAGCCATAGCGATGGTAGTGCCGACGTTGAGATACGGGATCCAGATAGTAAGCACGTAGAGGATGACCGCCAACACGATGCTTACATAGTTCATGAGCGCGAGGGTTACACCTTCCTGGATGGTAGGAATGATTTCAAGTTTCTTTGCCATAACGATGAAAATTTAAGTGTTAAACAAAAAGACGCTACAAAGGTACATAAAAAAAATGAGATGTGCAAATAAAAGAGAAAAAAACGCTGATTTTTCCGGAAAATCCGGAGAAACCGGAGCGCTGCGCTAATCCGGACATCATAGATAGAATACAAAATGAGTCTTCACCGAAGGTAAACAACCCATATTACGCGCGAAATCGGCTACGTTCGCATTCAATACGGATGGAATGGATAGCGGAGCAAATGTGTATATCTACGCTTATGCAAAAGGAAATATTATAAAGCTCTATCCAACAAATGCAACACATGGGGCTTGCTATACTTGGTTTTCTCTACAACAGTCACCAATTCATTAGTACTTGGCATGTAGATACAATAGCAAGGATATTGAGACTTATCTGTTTCTCCTGAAATAGCAAACGTGCGGTCAACGTCCTCCACAAACTCATAGATGAACCAATAAGGCTCATTCCAGTCTGGTTGATTCTTGATGCGTGTGATAATACCATTTATGCTATCACGCTCATGTCGCTTCTGACGGATTAGGGCTTCAAAATCAGAATCAAACATATTATCAAAGACACTTGAATTTCCCATTTCTTGTCGCAGCCTATTTTCATCCTCCATTCGTTGAATAGCCGCTTCATCGTACCATATTAACTTACCTTCTTGGCGCTCTATTAGAAGCTTATACACGTCGGACTTAAATATGGTATCAACTGGGGAGTCAATCCATTCACTCATATATATACGGAACTTGTCATCCTTATAAATGGCATACAAGTTTTCGCACTCATGGAGCAGGTCACTCTTTGTGTTCATAAAGTGCTCGGTTTTCTTCTGTACTTCACTTTTGACAATTTGTTTTGAAGCCGCACTTTCATCAGAAGAGGTTTGATGTCCACATGCGCACAAAATAAGTAACGCCGAAAAAACAAGCAATAGTCTTTTCATAATCCAAAAAATTTTGCGTTGCAAAATTACGATTTTTTTTCGAGATAGGCAAATATTTGCCCCAAAAAAATGCAAAAAAAGGCATTATTAGGTCTTTATAGGTAAAAGATGCGGATAGGAAAGCGTGGATACATCCGCATTGAGCACCTCGCGGGCGGGGCGGCATCTTGGGCGGCCATGTGCAACAAGACGCCAATATGACGGACACGAGGGGCGAACAATCGTCCGCACGTGGAGAGCGGACGGCGAAGCGGTAATCCGCCTACACCGCGAGCCACACACAAGAAACGCGGCACTAAAGTACCGCGCACGGAACAAAAAAAATCCCCCACTCTGCGAGAGAGAGGGGGAGTTCATTGGAGATTTGTGATTTCAAATTTTTGATTTATTTTTTGCAAGCGCCTTCGCAGGTGAGGCACTTGTAGCACAGTCCGGCGAGGGCAGCGCCAACGAGGGGAGCTACGATGAAGAGCCAGAGTTGCGGCATAGCCAGTGCGTTCTCCGAGAAAATCGCCTGCGAGATAGAACGTGCAGGGTTGACCGAGGTATTGGTCAGAGGGATAGAGATGAGGTGGATAAGGGTCAGCGTCAGACCGATAGCCAGGCCACCGAAAGCACCGTTAGCGTGCTTGAAGTCGGTCACACCCAGGATAACCATCAGGAAGACAAAGGTCAGCACAGCCTCGATAGCGAAAGCGCCGATCCAGTTGGTCTGCAGATAGCCTGCAGCGAGGTCAACCTCGCCGAAGAACTCACCATACCCGTTAGCCGCAAACGTACCTATCTCCATGCCGGCCGACTTAGCGATACCGAAGAGGATAGCGGCAGCTGCAACAGCACCGAGGATCTGTGCACACCAGTAGCACAACATCTCTTTCGCGCTCATACGACCGTTGACGAAGACACCCAGGCTGACAGCGGGGTTGAGGTGCGCGCCACTGATATGGCCGATGCCATAAGCCGCCGAAACAATCGTCAAACCGAAAGCGAGGGCAACGCCCAGAAAACCAACATGTCCGAACAGGGCTGTTCCACAACCACCCAATACCAATACAGCCGTTCCGAAGAACTCAGCTGCGAATTTGTTACAAAGTTTCATAACGCAGTTTATTTAATAAGTTGAACGTTTTGCGAGTGCAAAGTTACAACAAAAAAATGACATGTGCAAGTGCACATGCCACTTTTCTTAAAAATCAGTACTTTTTACTTAACTTCTTCAAAATCGACATCCTCGGCGGCGTTGCCGTTGTTGTTATTGCCGGCGTTCGGGTCAGAGGTCGGGCCTTGTTGCGGGCCAGCCTGTTGACCGGCTTGTGCCTGCTGTTGTGCAGCGTACATCTCTGCGCTGGCAGCCTGGAAGGCGGTCATGAGGGCGTTGTTGGCTGCTTCGCAAGCGTCTGCGTCTTTCTTCTCATACGCAGCCTTGAGGTCTGCGAGGGCTTTCTCGATCGGCGCTTTCTTGTCGGCCGGGATCTTGTCGCCGAACTCAGCGAGTTGTTTCTCAGTCTGGAAGATTGCGGCGTCCGCCTTGTTGAGTTTGTCAGCCTGCTCTTTGGCCTTCTTATCGGCCTCAGCGTTAGCTTCTGCCTCCGCTTTCATGCGCTTGATCTCATCGTCCGAGAGACCGCTGGAAGCCTCAATACGGATCTTCTGCTCCTTACCGGTCGCTTTGTCCTTAGCGGTCACGTTGAGGATACCGTTGGCGTCGATATCGAAGGTCACTTCGATCTGCGGTTCGCCACGACGAGCCGGCATGATACCATCGAGGTGGAAGATACCGATCTGCTTGTTCTGTGCTGCCATCGGACGCTCGCCTTGGAGCACCTTGATCTCTACAGACGGCTGATTATCTACGGCCGTGGTGAAGGTCTCGGTCTTCTTGGTCGGGATAGTGGTGTTGGCCTCAATCATCTTGGTCATGACACCGCCCATGGTCTCAATACCGAGGCTAAGCGGAGTTACATCCAACAGGAGGACGTCTTTGACATCACCGGTGAGTACACCACCCTGGATAGCTGCACCAACGGCTACTACCTCATCGGGGTTTACGCCCTTGGACGGAGCCTTGCCGAAGAATTTCTGTACGGCATCCTGGATAGCCGGGATACGTGTCGAACCACCTACGAGGATGATCTCGTCGATATCGGAAGTCGTGAGACCTGCGTTCTGCAGAGCCGTGCGGCACGGAGCGATGGTACGTTGAATCAGATCGTCGATGAGTTGCTCGAACTTTGCACGGGTCAGGGTCTTAACCAAGTGAGCGGGAACACCGTTGACCGGCATGATGTACGGCAGGTTGATTTCGGTGCTTGTAGAAGACGAAAGCTCGATTTTAGCCTTCTCAGCTGCCTCTTTCAGACGCTGCATAGCCATCGGGTCTTTCGACAGGTCGGCACCGCCGTTCTCGGCTTTGAACTCCGAAACGAGCCAGTCGATGATACGATGGTCGAAATCATCACCTCCGAGGTGGGTATCACCGTCGGTTGCTTTTACTTCGAACACACCGTCACCCAGTTCTAGCACAGATACATCGTGGGTACCACCACCGCAGTCGAAGACAACAATCTTCATATCCTTGTTGGACTTGTCGAGGCCGTAAGCCAGCGCAGCTGCGGTAGGCTCATTGACGATACGACGTACGTTGAGTCCTGCGATCTCGCCGGCTTCCTTGGTAGCCTGACGCTGCGAGTCGTTGAAGTAAGCAGGAACGGTGATGACAGCTTCGGTAACCTCTTGGCCCAGATAGTCCTCAGCAGTCTTCTTCATCTTCTGAAGAATGATGGCGCTGATCTCCTGCGGCGTATAGAGACGTCCGTCGATGTCCACACGGGGAGTGTTGTTATCGCCTTTGGTTACCTTATAAGGAACGCGGGCGATCTCAGACTGCAAGCGATCGTAGGTCTCGCCCATGAAACGCTTGATAGAATAAATAGTTTTGGTCGGGTTTGTGATAGCTTGACGCTTGGCAGGGTCACCTACTTTGCGCTCACCGCCATCAATAAATCCAACAACAGAAGGGGTCGTACGCTTACCCTCAGCGTTAGCAATGACGATAGGCTCGTTACCCTCCATTACGGCTACACACGAGTTTGTGGTACCGAGGTCAATTCCAATAATCTTGCTCATAATATTCAGTTTTTAAATGTTATCAATGTTTTTTGGTCAACTGGTCTTCTGGTCAACTGGTCGACTGGAAGACTCAGTCACCCAATTAATGACAAATCTTATGCCAAAGGGAATTTGGCAGAAAAGTACTGACATTTTGGCAGAAAACGGATTTGCACATGTCAAAAAAAAGCAGTAACTTTGCACCCGAAAACGAAATAAGCAGAAAAATACAAGTATGAGACAATTATTGGTAAGCATGTTGGTATGCCTAAGCACCCTGGCGACGGCCCAACAAGAACCTATCTTTATGGAGACTTTCGACCGCTGTATAGACGCGGAGGACGAGAACTACGGCTACACAGGCGGAAATGACAACCAGTGGGGCGGCGACATCGCCAAAGCAGTGGTGGTCTATCAGGACAGTCCCGAATGGAGCCTGAACTACTGCAACGGTGCCATGCAGTGTCTGAAAGTGGGTACGAGCGCCAAACAAGGCTCTGCCACCACTCCGGCTATCCCGTTCACCGGTGATGCGGTGCTGAGTTTTCGCGTAGCACCTTGGGAAGGCGACTCGCTCTTCAACGTCAGCCTGCAAGGCGGCACAACAAATGACCCGACGGCATATGAACTGCCGAAGCACAAATGGACCACCATTACGATACATATATCCGACATCGCGGGAACCCTCCGCGTGACTTTCTCGTCGCTCTACAAACACCGTTTCTTCCTGGACGATGTATGTGTGCGCCCTGCCGATCCGAACGCCGGTGCGATACGCAGCGACGTAGGTACAAAGCTGGATCTAGGTCTGCTGAGTTGTGACTATACAGCCGGTTCGCAAACCATCCACGTAACGGGCGAACACCTGAACAGCCCAATACAAGTAAGCATGGAGAGCTACGGCAACACCATTTTTTCGGTAAGCCCCCGTTCGGTCTCGGCGCAAGGCGGCGATGTCATCATCTCGTGGCGTAGCGGCGGTAGCGGCATGTACAGCGCGACTATCGTGCTGAGTTCTACCGGAGAGAATGGCGATAACGTAGTGAAACGCATCCAAGTGGGACTGGAAGTGTCGAGCCTGTATCTGGAAGGAAGCGGCACTCTACCCGATCCGTACAGCTGCCGCGATGTCATCCTGCTGGCAGCCAACGATGGCACTGTCTGGACCGAGACTTACTACTGGGTCAGCGGCTATGTGTTGGGAGCCGTGAAACGCTATCAGGACACCTACGACGGTATATGCACCAACGACAAGACCTCGCTGGTGCTGGCTGACAGTCCGACCGAGAGCAATGATGAGCGATATGTGACCGTCCAGATCAGCGGTGCAGCGCGTGCCGCACTGAACGTAGTGGACAATCCTGAACTGATCGGCCAGCGTGTGAAGGTGCAAGGACTGCTGCTCAACAACAATGCCAACCCACTCTATCTGGGCAAACCCGGTGTGCGCAACGTGGTGACAGAAGAGCAATACGTACGGCCGGAACAGATGGAGGACATTGATGAAGTGAACGCTCTGAAAGCAGACGAGGCCATGTATGATATTTTGGGTCGCCGCGTGAGAGCAGGCTATCAGGGCATCGTTATTCAAAACGGCAAAAAATATTTGGTACGATAATGGAAATACAAACTTTTTTCCTTCCAGGTCGCGTGTGCAGTAGCGCGGCCATCCGTGACATCGCAGCACAGAGTGCGGCGCCGTACACGATGATTTGTCTGAAACCGCACATCGAGTGGGTATATCTGGGTCAAGAACGCATGGTGCAAGTGATGGAGATGACCTGTGCAACGATGGCGTACGCCGACCATTTTGCGAACGGTCAGCAAGCACCGGTGATTGACTATCAAGTAGGAGCACTGCGCGATGACTTCGACTTTGGCAGTGTGCTGCTATGGGATACGAAGAAACTGCAAGCCCTGGTGGCGCAGATGGACACCGACTATGAGTATGCGGGTTTGTATGATCTGCGATTGCGGGCATCAGAAGCCATCAGCCATCAGCCGTCAGTCATCAGCCATATACCGGAGTACTTGTATTATGAGATAGAGGAGGACACGCGCAAGTCAGGCGAAAAACTATTTGACTACGTTGATCCGAGGAACAGGCAGGTACAGGTAGAGATGGAACAATGCGTGACCGCTCACCTGAAACGTATCGGCGCGTACCTGCAGCCAGGCCAGTACAAGGATATGCCGGAAGCGGGCGATTACCCCGTGACCGCAAGCGTGATTATTCCTTGTAAGAACCGTGCGCGCACGATAGCCGATGCCATCCGTAGTGCGCTGAGTCAGAAAGTGCGTGAGGGCTATTCGTTCAACGTGATCGTAGTGGACGACAACTCGACCGACGGGACGAAGGAGATCATTAAGGAATTGATGAATGGTGACGCTTCGCTTAATGATGCAAATGGTGAATTAATCTACATCGCTCAGGACAAGACATGGCACGCCATCGGCGGCAACTGGAACGTGGCGATCCATGACCCGCGTTGCGGCAAATACGCCATCCAGTTGGATTCGGATGACACCTACTATGACGAGACCACCGTGCAGCAGTTCATTGATGCCTTTGCCGGTTTAGAACCGGAGCAAGATAGCCATGCGGCTCCCAAATATGGCATGGTGATCGGCACCTATCAGTTGACGAATATGGCGGGTGAAACGCTTCCGCCGGGCGTGATTGACCACAAAGAGTGGACCGATGACAACGGAAGAAATAACGCACTGCGTATCAACGGATTAGGCGCTCCGAGAGGATTCTATGTTCCACTGCTGCGCACCATCAATTATCCGACGACGAAGTACGGAGAGGACTACGCCGTAGGTCTGCGTATCTCGCGTGACTGGCCCATCGGACGCATCTACAACGTGCTCTACAACTGCCGCCGCTGGGAGGACAACTCCGATGCCAACTGCGACGTAGTGGCAATGAATCGTAATAACTGGTATAAAGACAGGCTTCGTAGTTTTGAACTCTTGGCCAGACTTCAAAACACGAAGATTGGTAATTTGTAATTGGTGATTTGAAAATTCGTGTTGGCATATTAACGGCTCCGTCTATCGCGTACGAGCGTCACGCAGACACGTTCCTTCTGAAGAACGTGCGCATCGGCATCGGTTTTCACTGGGACAGAACAGAAGACCAGGAGTTTGCCGGTGAGTTGACTATTCGCAACAACGCGGACGGCACGCAGACAGCCATCAACACAATTGAACTGGAGGACTATCTGTGTTCGGTGATCTCATCGGAGATGAACGCCAACAGTCCGATGGAACTGCTGAAGGCGCACGCCGTGATCAGTCGCAGTTGGGCCATCCGCGCGATGGAGAAACCGAACCATGAGGGGTTTGACGTGTGCGCGGACGACCACTGCCAGCGCTATGAGGGGCTGCGACGCATGAATGAACGGGCTGTGGAGGCAGTGCGCGCCACGGCCGGGCAAGTGCTGATGTATGTACAAAAGGACAAAGGACTATGTACAAAAGAAGAGATCTGCGATTGCCGGTATTATAAGTGTTGCGGCGGGCGGACGGAAGTATGGCGCACGTGTTGGGAAGACAAGGATGTGCCGTATATACGATCGGTTAGTTGCGACTGGTGCGACATGAGTCGTCAGCAGCCCGAACAGCGAAATCGGATCATGCGACTGGTGCTGAACGACTACGACCAAGAGACGAAAGATTTTCGTGACTGGCAAGTGCGTTATACCGATACGGAACTGGATGACATCGTCAACAGCAAACATCCCGGCATCGGTCACGTCACAGCATTAGAGCCCTTGCATCGCGGCGAGAGCGGACGTATCGACAGCCTGCGCATCGTAGGCAACGAGCGCACGGAGGTGATTGGAAAAGAGTTGCAGATCCGCTACGCGCTCAGCAAGAAATGCCTGTACAGCAGTTGGTTCGACGTGACACATCGGGACGGTGTATGGACCCTGACCGGTCATGGCTGGGGGCACGGCGCAGGACTATGCCAGATAGGTGCGGCGGTAATGGCTGCTGAAGGCAAGGGATACGAAGATATATTAAGATATTACTATGCGGGCGCAAGACTTAGCACTCCAACGCGATAAGTACCGCCACCTGACGGACGCCGAGTGGCGCTGGCTGCTGCAGCAGACGGAAGGGCGTGAACGGACGATGGACAAACTGCCGACGTTCGCGGCGATAGAGGACTGGTGGTATCCGGTGCGGTTGAGTTGCGAGCAGTGTTCGTCGGAAGCCACCGCGCGCTATAAAGCGTCGCTAGTGAGTGGCCGGCGGATGGCAGACCTGACGGCAGGCTACGGCGTGGACACTTTTTTTCTGAGTGAACACTTTGAGCAGGCAGACTACGTGGAGCAAAACGAAGAACTATGCCGCATTGCAGCGCATAACTTTAGCCTTCAGCATTCAGCTATCAGCATTCAGCACTCTTCCGCGGAGGCCTTTCTTGAGACAGCGGGGAAGTATGACCTGATCTACATGGACCCTGCGCGACGGGACAGTCACGGCGGGAAGGTCTTTCGGCTGGAAGACTGCACGCCGAACGTAGTAGAAATGCTACCCACCCTGCTTGCGCACCTAACAGACGAGGGACAGATCATGCTCAAACTGTCGCCGATGCTAGACCTGACACAAGCGCTGAAGGAACTTTCGGTATTACAAATTCAATGGTCAGTTTATATAGTGGCGGTGAAGAACGAGGTGAAAGAAGTGCTGTTACTAAGCCGTCAGCCTTCAGAAGTCAGCCATCAGACTATCACAGCCATCGACCTGGCTATGCCGGAGCAGGCTTTTGTCTTCACGCGGGAAGAAGAGCGAGATTGCCCTTTGGGCATTGGTGATTGGTCAGTGGTTATTGGTCATTTTCTTTACGAGCCTAATGCGGCTATTCTCAAAGCCGGGGCATACAAACTGGTGGCACAGCGTTACGGTCTGCGGAAACTGGATGTGAATACGCATTTGTATGCTTCGGATAGGCTGGTGGCCGATTTTCCGGGACGTGCATGGCAGATAAGCGGAGAAGGTGTTCCGGAGAAGGGCTCGCAGGCGAATATTCTCACACGCAATTATCCGTTGTCGCCGGAACAAATCAGGAAAAAACTGCACCTCCGCGACGGAGGCACAGTTTTTCTGATTGGTTGTCGCATAGCCGGCAAGCCCACGTTGCTACAGGCTGAGCGCGTCTAAGATTGCGCCAATGCCTCCTCAAGATAAGCGCGCAACGCGTGGATATCGGTGAAGACAGACGTCAGTTCACGCAGGTTGGCGACTCGCTGGCGGACAGAAGCCACCGCATGTTTCTGCAATTTTTCTTTAGACGGAGTAATGGCATTTTGCAGTGCGTCCAAATCGACGTCGTAGAGCATCGTGCCATGGACGATAGTGCCCGTAGATGAGGTGAAACACGCCCATCCTGATATCTTTCGGCCGTCCACGAGGATGTCGTTGTGAGAAGTAGTAACCGCCGGTAATCCCTTGGTCTGCAAGGCACCAGCCACCAAGGCAAGGAAGTCGGCAAAGACCTGCTCGCTACGTGTATCAGGCGTGACGAACGAGATCATGAGGTTGCCTTGATCGGCATAGACACACCCTCCTCCACTCTTGCGTTGGACGACAGCGATGCCATGCGTGCGGCAGTAGTCCTCGTTCACCTCAACCTCTGCGGCTTGATGACGGCCATAGATGACCGTAGGCGACACGATCCACGTGAAGAGCGATGGTTCGGCGACGCCCTTCAGCATATTCTGCTCTATCTGAAGATACTCAGACAGCGACAATCCCTCATTAAATCGCAGGAGCTTCAATTTCTTTACCTTGACAGAAACGATGGGTCAGCTGGCGATCATCGCCCAAATAGATATACCGCTCCAGACGATGCTGGATAGAATAGTTGTCGAAATTCAGATCACTATCATCCACCACTAGTGCGTCGAAGGCATAGCCTGGTTCGAAGGAGCCCACTTTTCCAAAGAAGGAGCCACCTGACTTGGTAGCCAGCCAGAACGCTTCGCTGAGCGAGAGGAAAGCCTCTTTATGTCCACCGTGTACCCATTTCATCTTCGACATCTGCAAAGTATAATGGATGACGCGGAAGATAGAGAAGCCGCTACCGCCGGACACATCTGAGCCCAAAGCCACCGGTATGCCGGCCGTCAGGAAACGGCGTATAGGTGCGATACCTGAACCGAGATTGCAGTTGCTAGTCGGACAGTGCACAGCAAACACATGGTTCTTGCGCATCAGTTCAAATTCCTCTCCGTCGGTATAGCAGCAGTGTGCCATGAGCGTAGGTGTCTGACCGAACATGTTATACCGCAGGTATGCATCGCCGTAGCAGGTGGACTCGGGTTCCAGCTCTTTGACCCAAGCTATCTCGGACTGGTTCTCCGAGAGATGGGACTGAACGGGCAACTGATACTCATTCGCCAGTTTGCCCAGTGCCGTCATCATCGCCGGTGTACAGCTAGGCACGAAACGCGGGGTGACGATGGCGGAAACAAGCGGCATATCCTTGGTATGCTCCATGACACGCTTGGTTCCTTCCACAGCTTCTTCGACAGTGTTGCTAAGGGTATCCGGTCCATTACGGTCCATACCTACGAGTCCCACCATACCACCCATACCGGCTTCGTTCAGCAGGTCTGCCAACAGGCAGGAAGCATCGGGGTGAATAGTAGCAAAGATAGCCGCACGCATCGTGCCAAGTTTCCAAAGGTCACGTACAAAACGGCGATACATCCGTTCTGCGTAATGGGTATCCTTGTACTTCGCCTCTTCCGGGAACGTATAGGTATTGAGCCACGGCAACAGTTCCATATCCATCGCGATGCCGAGATTGCGGTACTGCGGTGCATGTACGTGCAAGTCGTTCATCGCCGGCATCAGGAGTTGCTCACCGAAATCGACTACCGGTTCGTTGGCATACTTCTCAGGCAAAGTCCGGTAGGTGTCGACGATAATACCATCGTCACCGACTACCACATAGCCGTGTTCTAAGATTTTGAATGCCTCCGGCGTGGGAGTGAATAAGATGTTCGCTTTGTAGATTTTCATGATTATTTCGGATTTTGAGGTTCTTCTTTCTTACGGAAGAAAATGAGACAAATCAGGTAGTTGACACAGCCGGCCAGGAAGATGACAAAGAGACTGATGAGGTCGTCACGCCAATTGGACAGGTGCGCCAACATGAAGGGCAGCAGGGCGAACTGGATGACGAGGTTGATCGAACGCGCCAAAAGGAATCCACCGGCGTTGGCCCACGATGGGCGTGTACCAAAAGTGTACCAGTTGGAGAAGATATAATTGGGTATCATCTCCATGAAGAAACCGATGCCGAAGGCAATATAGTACGCGGTGACACCTTTCTCCGGGTAGCCCATAAAATGCAGGGCAGCCATGAAGAACCATGTCTGGACAAACGAGCCGGAGAAGCCTATTACCATGAAACGAACCGCGCTGCGGATCTTCTCCGGAAGATATGAAGTAGGTAGACGCATTTTTGTCTCGATAATGTCTCGTTAGTGTCTCGTTAGTGTCTCGATAAAGTTCACCTTATTGGAGAGCAGCTAACAGCTCCTCCATCGCGGCATTCAGGCCATTGACATCGCGGCCTCCGGCCGTGGCGAACCAGGGTTGTCCACCTCCGCCACCTTGTATATGCTTGGCAGCCGACTTGATCATCGCGCCGGCATTCTTGCCTTCGTCCACCAGCGGCTGACTCAGGAACACGGCGATGGTCGGTTTTCCTTGCCATTCGGTAGCGGCCACCACAGCGAACTTAACATCCGTGAACTTACCGCGCAACAGAGGCATGACACCACGTATCATCTCGGGCTCTTGCTCGCCCTGGAGACGCACCAGTTTGATCTCGCCGAAGTCCTCTGCGCGAGCAATGATGGTATCGCGGTAGCGCTCTATCTTCTCGGCAGTAAACTGCTCAATTTGCTTCTTCAGACCTGCGTTCTCTTCAATCGACTTATTGATTGCAGCTGTCAGATCCGGTGCATTATTGAACAGCGTCTTGAGTCCGTTCAGGGTGTCTTGCGCCATGTAATAGAGTTCGTCTGCCTTGGCTGCCGTGACGGCTTCGATACGACGTACACCGGCTGCGATACTCGTCTCCAGAACAATACGCACGCTACCGATGCGACCAGTAGAAGACACGTGGCAACCGCCACACAGTTCGACAGAAGGACCGTATTTGATCACACGCACGTCATCACCGTATTTCTCGCCGAAAAGGGCCATAGCGCCCATCGCTTTGGCCTCGGCTATCGGTGTGTGACGGCTCTCCTCCAGATGCAAATCCTGACGGATGATAGCATTGGCGAGTTTCTCCACCTCGCGGAGCTCCTCCGGCGTCACTTTCTGGAAGTGCGAGAAGTCGAAACGCAGGCTGTCGGGTGTCACGAGAGAGCCCTTCTGCTCGACGTGCTTGCCGAGTACCTCGCGCAGGGCGTAATGGAGGATGTGCGTGGCCGAGTGGTTGCACATGATGGCTTGACGACGCTCGGCATTTACTTCGGCTATCAGCTTTCGGCCTTCAGTTTTCAGTTCCTCCGGCAATTCTGCCACAATATGTACAGGCAGGTTGTTCTCACGTTTCGTATCGATCACACGGACGTTGCCGAGTGTACCGGTATCGCCAACCTCGCCACCCATCTCTGCGTAGAACGGGGTGCGGGAGAGAACGACCTGATAGAACTCTTTGCCTTTCTGGCTCACCTTGCGGTAACGGAGGATCTGCGTTTCGCAACTCAGCTCGTCGTATCCGACAAACTCCGTCTCACCTTCGGCGAGTACTGTCCAATCACCAAGGTCCTGTTTGTTAGCCTCGCGGCCCATGGATTTCTGGTGCTCAAGGGCTTTGTTATATTCCTCCTCGTTGGTGGTAAAGCCGTTTTCGCGGAGGATGAGTTCGGTGAGGTCCAACGGGAAACCATAGGTATCCTTGAGGGTGAACACATCCACACCGCTGATCTCGGTCTTGCCAGCTTTGCGGGCATCGTCCATGAGTTTGTCGAGCAGACCAATACCTTTGTCGAGCGTGCGGAGAAAAGCTTCCTCTTCGGACTTGATGACCGGCGTAATCTGCGCCTGCTGTTTCACCAGCTCAGGGTACGCCTCGCCGAGATCTTCGATGAGTTGCGGAACGAGCTGGAAGAGGAATGCGCTGCGCATACCAAGGAAGGTATAACCATAACGCACGGCGCGGCGGAGAATACGACGGATGACATAGCCGGCTTTCTCGTTGGAAGGCAGCTGACCGTCCGTGATTGCAAACGCGATGGTACGTATATGATCGGCAATGACGCGCATAGCGACATCGGTTTTCTCGTCCTTGCCGTACTCGCAGCCACAGATGGCACCGATCTTCTTCAGCATCGGCTGGAACACATCGGTATCGTAGTTGGAAGTCTTGCCTTGGATCGTACGCACGAGACGCTCGAAGCCCATACCGGTATCAATGACCTTCTTCGCCAGCGGTTCGAGACTACCGTCCGCCTTGCGGTTGTACTGCATGAAGACGATGTTCCAAATCTCGATCACCTGCGGATGATCTTTGTTGACGAGTTCGCGTCCGGGCACTTTGGCGCGCTCCTCCGCGGGACGGCTGTCCACATGGATCTCCGAACAGGGGCCACAGGGACCGGTGTCACCCATCTCCCAGAAGTTATCATGCTTGTTGCCATTAAGGATATGATCGGCGGGCAGATGTTTGGCCCAGATAGACGCAGCCTCGTCGTCACGCGACAGGCCCTCTTCGGGTGAACCCTCGAAGACAGTGGCATAGAGATTAGCAGGATCGATCTTGAGCACATCCACGATATACTCCCAGGCGAAGTCGATGGCTTCTTTCTTGAAGTAGTCGCCGAACGACCAGTTGCCCAGCATCTCGAACATCGTGTGATGGTAGGTGTCGTGACCTACTTCCTCCAGATCGTTATGTTTGCCGCTGACACGGAGACACTTCTGGCTGTCTGCCACGCGCGGATATTTGATGGGGTCGTTGCCGAGGATGATGCCCTTCCACGGGTTCATACCGGCGTTGGTAAACATCAGAGTAGGATCATCTTTGATGACCATCGGTGCAGAAGGAACGACTTGGTGTCCCTTCGACGCCATGAAATCCAAAAAGGATTGACGAATTTCTTTACTTGTCATTATCGTTGTTTGTGTTATTATCAAATCTGTTGCCACCTGTAGTGGTCTTGAAGTCGATGAACTCGCGGCGCGGACGTCCCTCTCGATCTTCGCGAACGATGAAGGGCAGCGGGTCGCGACGCAACTCATCGTACTCGGTGCGTGCACGGAGTACGTCGATAGCCATATAGATGGCATTGCGCATACTGGAGGGATCGGCCTGATTCTTACCGGCTATGTCGTATCCGGTGCCATGGTCGGGAGAGGTACGGATGATGGAGAGACCTGCCGTATAGTTGACACCACTCATATCGAGCGTCTTGAATGGCGCCAGTCCCTGGTCGTGATACATAGCCAGCACCGCATCAAACTGCGAGAAGCGTCCGGCACCAAAGAAGCCGTCGGAGGCATAGGGGCCGAAGGTCCACAAGCCCTGTTCGCGTGCTTTCTCGATGGCAGGTGCGATGATCTGCTGTTCCTCCTTGCCCAGCAGGCCTGCGTCGCCGGCGTGGGGATTGAGTGCCAGCACGGCGATGCGAGGTTTCTCGAGTCCGAAATCGCGCTTGAGCGAGCGGTTGAGCAAGTCCAGTTTCTGCAGGATACGCTCTTCGGTGATCTGCGCAGGGATGTCGGCGATCGCCACATGGTTGCATACCAGTGCCACACGCAGATTGCCGCTGCAAAGCATCATCAGCGAGCCTCCATTGGCATCAGCGTCATTAAAAGATTTTTCCAGCCACTCAGTATGTCCACCCTGCAGTGCCTCCTTGTTGATAGGAGCAGTCACGAGCGCGTGCACCTTGCCAGCCTTCAGGTCGCGGCAGGCACGTTCGAGCGATGCCTTGGCTGCCTTGTTAGCCGCCTCGGTAGCTACGCCGAACTGCACGGGCAGATCGTCGGTATAGCAGGTGATGAGGTTCAAACGTCCATCCTTGGCCTGCGCAGCATCGTCGATCATATTCCACGTGATGTTGTGGTACTCTTCGCTCAGGGTCTGTATGTGCTGTCGGGCTACCGCGGCATTGCCGTAGATAACGGGGCGGCAAATCTCGAACATATAGCCCGTGAGCAAGGATTTGATGATCACCTCGTAGCCTACTCCGTTGGTATCACCCGTCGTTATTGCAAGTATAGGTTTCACGAAAATGAGAAATTAAGAATTATTAAAAATGCTCGTTGTGTATCTTGTCGTAAAGCAATTTATCGAAGTCGTAGGGTTTGCGCTCCTCGTCTTTGTAGCCGAGGGTAATGACGCAGATGACGGTCAAGTCGTCAGGCACGCCTGTCAACTGCTTGATCATGCTCTCCGCCTCGTCTCTTCCCTCAATATGGCACCAGCACGCACCTAATCCCTGCTCTTCAGCAGCCAACAGCATATGTTCCGCCGCTATTGCCCCATCGAAGAGGGCAGTAGCCGATTTGCGGGTATCCACTGCCACTACGATTGCCGCCATCGCGGTCTCTAACATACCTGCGCCGTACTCTTTGCAGGGAGCCATCGCGCGGATGGTGGCTATGTCACGTACCACGACAAACTCCCATGGGTTGAGCCGTTTGCCCGAGGGCGCCATCAGCGCACAACGCAACAGATAGTCGATTTTCTCCTGCTCTACCGGCTGCGCCGTGTACCTGCGTATAGAGCGTCTATGACGACATAAATCAATGAATGATTGCATAGTATTCTTATCCTTCGGAACGATTGTCTCCTTATCCTTTGGAACGATTGTCTCCAAATTATCGCGCAAAATTACTACAATTTTTTGGAATATACAAGTTTTTCAGAAAAATTATGCAAATATTTGCATATATGCAAAATTATTGGTATTTTTGCAGCCAATATGAGAAAAATCGTTGCATGCATATGCCTGATAGCCTGTCTGCAGGCTTGGGCTCTCCCCCATTATGAGTTAGCGTATCGTCTGAGCGGAATGGGCGGTATGATCATGGAAGACGGCAAAGTAGATCCGTTCATCAAACGGCCCATACTGGGTGGTCAGTTTGCTGTGGAGTTTCTGCCAACGGGCCGTTGGCACTGTCTGGAGCAGTGGAACAATGCCTCTATCGGCGTGGGAGTCAGCTATCTGAACCTGGGCAACGAAGCCAAGTTGGGGTCAGCTTTTGCCGCCTACGGCTACATGAACCAGCCTTTCTATAACGGTACACATTTCCGTATCGGTGTGCGTCCAACGGTAGGTCTGGCGGCCGTGACAAAGCGCTACAGCAACACCTACGAGGGTACGACGCCCTACAAGGACCATGAAGGTGCCAACTGGTCGATCGGTAGTATACTGAACGCCTATCTGGCGATGGAACTGTATATGGATTTTCCGATCAAGGACGGCTGGGAGATCACGCTGAACGGCGGATGGCATCATATCAGTAACGGTAGTTTTATGCACCCGAACGCAGGTTATAACATGTTTGCCGGCGCGCTGGGAGTGAGGTACCAGCCTTCAGCCGTCAGCAATCAGAAGTCAGCCGAAAAGCCAAAGCGCCGGATGACGACGAAGGAGCTGCACGAAGAAGTGGAGAAACCCTGGGCAGTGGAGATCAGTGCCACCGGTGGCGCAAAGCAGAACTACTATGCCGACAACCAGAACGGTCAGCGCTTCTTCGGCGTGGCAACACTCAAAGCCGCCGCTTACTGGGTGCCGGTGAGTATCTTCCGTCTCGGTGCGGGCGTGGATGCGTTCTACGACGGTTATTACAGTTGTGTCAACGATGAGTTTGCTGCCGCCAATCCCGATGCACCGGTAACGTATTTCGGCAAGACCTACCTAAAAGAGAGCGATGCAAAGAACTGCTTCCGCGTGGGTCTGAGTATCCAGCCGGAGTTCATCATCGGCCGCTTGACGGCAGGTATTCACGTAGGATTCTATCTCTACGACCCCGTGAAGAACTTGGAGCCGTACAGCACTATTACAGACCCAACAGATAAAAACTATGACCCGAATGCGCTGCACCCGGGCGACGAACCATTCAACAGAGGAATTTTCTACTCCTATGATTTCACCAAGGCCAGCAACTATCAGGACGGCTGGTGCTATATGCAGTTCGTGCTCAAGTATCATGTACTTGATCACCTGTTCGTACAATTAGGACTGAAGACGCACGGCGTGCGCGCAGAATTCATCGACGCCGGTATAGGCGTAGCCTTTTGAAAGATGAAAGAAGAAAGATGAAAGGGCAAAGGATGTTCCTATCAACTTTCATTTTGCGAGCAGCTGATCTTCGATCAGATAGACTTGCTCGACGGGAACGCCCTGATCGACCAGTTGATTGCGATCGGGCCGGAAGAGAGTGAAGAACTCCTTGGCACTCTTGCACATCTGACGTGCCTGGCGGTAGTTCTCGAAGGCCATCATCCTGTCGCCGCGCAGCAGCAGACAGTGGCCATAGTTGATATAATCGATGGCGGTTGCTTTGCCGCTTCGCAGCTTCTTGACGAGCCACTGTTCAGCCTCGTTGCTGTTGTTCCAGAACATATCCATCTTACCCACCGACAGATAGGCATAGGCTATCATCCTTTGCCGTTCGGGATCATCACCCACCAGCACATCATATATCCACGTCTCGGGAAGTATCTGTATGAGGCCTGAGATATACTCGGTTTCCGACCCGGGCATCCACGACGATACCACAGAAATGTCTGACTGAGAGGATGCATCCAACAAGTTGCGCAGTTCTTCGGGCAGATCCTCCAGCGTCATCTCCTGCTTGGCCAACATATCCCGCAGGCTCATCTTGACGGAGCGAATAATTGCCCCGAGTGTGACGAACGCCTCTTCGCTATTGCCGACCGCCTCCATAAATGCTTTCTGGATGTCGGGGAAGAAATCGATACGTACATCATAATGGATGAGCAGCAGCATCACATTAGCCAAGCACTGCTCGCCCACCACATGATTGGCGGCGTTGATGCCATCGATGAGGGCAAGGAAGACGCGCTCGTTGAAACACTCGCGCAGATTGCGTGCCATGGAGGCAACAGCCATCAGTGCGATGGACGATTGACTCTCGTCGTTGAGTACCGCGCTGAGCCACTCGAAGTCGCTGTCGCGGAAACGGATACAAGAAGAAAAATAACGCACGACGGACTGCGGGTTGTCGCCGTTGAAACCATGCATCTCAGGCGATAGGCCGCGATGGAGTCGCAGCGAGGCATAGACCGAGTCGGCCAAACGATAGGTGGCGCCGGTCAAGCGGTTGAGTTTGTCCTCGCGCTCCTCATCCTCGCTGGTCAGCCAGTCGCGGAAGAGCTCTTCGTAGTCGTGCTGAATGGACTGGAAAGCATCCTCGCAGTCGGCGTTCTCGCCCAACTCGTTCATCCAAGGACGGATGATCGTAAGCGCGTGCATGATCATGCGCTCGCCTAATGCACGTTCTACCGTGTTGATCTGTTCCTCCAGAGTTTGGGCCATAGGATAGCTATCAGTTTTCAGCCTTCAGAATTCAGCCTTCGTACTTACCCTTTAGATTTCCTTCTTAATGAGGTAGTCGTTGCGAGAGGGACTGTTGCGGATAACCAGTTCGGCCAGGAAGCCGGCGAGGAAGAGCATGCAGCCCAGAATCATCATCAGGATAGCAATATGGAAATACGGGTTGACGCCTACGAGCATCGCCGGCACATGGTTAGACAGCGCATAGAGCTTCATGCCGCCAACCACCAGCACTGCCACAAATCCGATGAAGAACATCAGACTGCCCACAAAGCCAAAGAAATGCATCGGCTGCTTGCCGAACTTGTTGAGGAACCAGAGGGTCATCAGGTCCAGATAGCCGTTGACGAAGCGGTTGAGGCCGAACTTAGAGACGCCGAACTCGCGCTTGCGGTGCTGCACCACTTTCTCGCCAATCTTCGTGAAACCGGCGTTCTTGGCAAGGAAGGGGATATAACGGTGCATCTCAGAGAACACCTCAATGTTCTTCACCACCTCGTTGCGATAGGCCTTCAGACCGCAGTTCATGTCGTGGAGTTTGATGCCCGTCACGCGGCGTGCTGTGGCGTTGAAGAGCTTCGAGGGCAGGTTCTTCGTCAGCGCATTGTCGTAGCGCTTCTGCTTCCATCCGCTGACGAGGTCGAAGCCGTCCTCCGTGATCATGCGATAGAGTTCGGGAATCTCGTCGGGCGAGTCCTGCAGGTCGGCATCCATGGTGATGACCACGTCGCCCTGCGCAGCCTTGAAGCCGCAGTAGAGGGCCGCCGACTTACCGTAGTTGCGACGGAAACAAATGCCGCGTACAACGCCTTCTTCCTTCTTCTTTTCACTTTCTGCCTTCAGTCCCTCTATGACTTGCCATGAGTTGTCGGTTGAGCCATCGTTGACAAAGATGACCTCATAGGAGAACTTGTTCTCCTTCATCACACGTGCGATCCACTCATAGAGCTTCGGCAGCGACTCCGCCTCGTTGAACAGAGGCACTATAATCGAAATATCCATATGCTAAAACCTTTGCGGGTGCAAAGGTACTGCTTTTTTTTGACATATGCAAATAAAAATGCAGAATAGGCGATTTTAGATACTTTTATGGATATTTTCTAAAATCACGCCATATATACTATATAGTATATATAAGTAGGGGTGGGATGCGATATTCTCTCGTTCCGCTCAGGTTCCGATCAGGTTCCGATCAGGTGGCGCGTAAGCAATGTTGTGGGCGAGTCTATTTGGTTGCAGTATGGGGTCCCAACAGATACAAGCCATCCGGAAAAATGTAGTTGCCATTTTCCACGCGGAAAGGAACATTAACATCTATGCTGTCAGTCGCGAAGCTTTTCACCTGGGCAGGCGCATTGTTAGAATTTCTTAGCCACTTTTCATCCCAACTATAGACTACATTTCCGGACAAGTCTTTGTATGTATAATGATAAATGCCTTCATATCGGCCACTTGACATATATTCGTATATTGACGTCAGCAGGAGTCCGTTATGATAGCTGACAAAATTCTCATTGGGTTCCAATTTTAATACCGTTTCTCCTTTCTTATTGATGATTTCGTATGGATATGCCTCGCCTGTTTCTAAATTCCGATCATAAACAAGTGCATAGCCTTCTTGGAACGGTTGTGCGCTGCAGAACGAACGTTGAATAGTCTGTTTTCCATCTTGGTTAATATAGTAATATTCACGTTTTGATGCATATTCGTGTAACTGTTCATAAGCCGTGCGTTTTACAAGGTACTGCTCCTCTTCCAATAATTCCGGTGCAGAGAATTCAGGCGAACCTAATAGGTGGCCCTGCGCGTCAATAATATCATATAGGTCTTCCGATGAAAGTGCATCCGGGTGTTGACGCAAGAAACGTTGATGGCCAATATTAGATAGCGGCAGTGTGTCCTCATACATAACGTTGCCGGACTTGTTTATAATACTATATTTATTAGAAAGCAGACCATAATTTTGGTCATAGAGGCGCAAAACAATGTAACCATCCTTGAATTGTGGATCATCCGGATAGGCTTTTGTTTGAAGTACCTTCTTGCCGGAACGGTTGTAATGGGACACTTCAAATATATTATCATCCACATAAGCTGCTAATCCATCAGCCGTCATGTTGTGTAATTTCCCGTTGCCAATCCAGTCACTAACCACATTGATGTTTCGATCCACCATACAAGAGGAATAATAATTTCCTACAGACGGAGGAGACATGTGATAAATAACTGCAATGTTATAATAAAATGGCGATGGGATTGCACGAATACCCTCTTCTCCCGGATAGTAATCATAGCCTCCGATAGTATGGATACTTCCACTCTTATCAAGATATGCTGTTGTAGGAATTTGCGGATTGCTCGCATACTTCATCTGTACAGGAGCATAACCACAAGAGAAAGAACCGGCAGTAATAAACTGCGGACGGATGACCATCTTTCCCTGCCGATTGATATATCCATACAAGGTCGAATCAGGATACGGATCCGGATCATCTAATTTACTTATCTTCACTTCATGCGTGATTGCTGCCGGCCATAACTCAGTTGTATCAAGAGACGGCGTATTACCCAGATCATTCTGACAAGCCACAAGACATAAGGTTGAGGCAATCACAACCTCAAAAAAAAGTTTAGTAAAAAGATTCTTTTTCATTGTATTATATAATTAAAAATGAGCGTTCCTTACCTGCTCCAAGGCTGTGAGATGCCCATGTACCGATAAGTCACGCCCATACGATGTATGGACGTTTGCTGACTTATTATTTGGTACATCTCTCAACTTCTCACATTTTGGAGCACCGAATAAATCGCAAACGCGAAAATCAATATGTCCGAAATGAGAGTTCTCTCAATTCGGCTGCAAAATTAGTGATAATTTTTGATATGTGCAAATAATTGCGCAAAAAAATGCCGAAAGCGGCAGGGGTTAGAGCGTGGAGAAGGTGTAGCCTTGGGAGAGGAGGTAGTCGATGACGCGGGGAAGGACGACGAGAGTGCGGTCGGCGGACTTGATGGAGTCGTGGAAATTGATGATGGATCCCGGGCGCGTCTCGCGACGGACGGTAGCCATGATCTGATCGGGCGTGACGGACGCATCGTAATCACGCGTCAGCACATCCCAATAGATGAGGCGATAGCCCTCCTGATGGAGCGCAAAACGCTGACGAAGCGTCGCCTTGCCGTAAGGCGGACGGAATAAGGTAGGAATGCGGAAAGAGGTCTGATGAGTGATGATGGCCTTTTGGCATCGGGCTACGTTGGCCATATATTCATCAAAGGGCGTGTGCCAGCCTTTGAGGTGGTTGTAAGTATGATTGCCGACAGAATGACCGGCCGCAACGACCTGCGCAAAGACATCAGGGTGCTTGTCAATATTCTCACCCACCATGAAGAACGTGGCCTTGATGCCGTAGCGTTCGAGGATAGCGAGGACCTGAGGTGTTACTTCGGGTATTGGGCCATCATCGAAGGTGAGATAGACCGTGCGGGTACGGTCTTTCAAACTCCATGTTTGATTATTGGCTGAAGGCTCTCTACCCGTACGGAAAGTCGCGTACGGGTAGAGATGTTGAAATATGGATTTTAGTAATCTAGTCATCTAGTCTTCTAGTCAACCAGTTACCAAGCCAGTGACGAGGCGCCGAGGATGGCGGCATCGGAGTCTTTGAGCACCGAGATAGAAACAGGGATCTTACCCTTCCAGATCGGCATGAGGTTGGCGTCGAGCGCCTCGCGGATAGGATCCATGATCCAATGGCCGGACTTAGTGAGACCGCCAAAGAGGATGATAGCCTCGGGCGAGGAGAAATGAACGAAGTCAGCGAGTTTCTCTCCCAGCAGACGACCGGTGTAGTCGAAGATCTGCTTGGCTACCAGATCGCCCTTCTCTGCTGCATCGAAGACGTCCTTGGACGTGATATGATCGATGTCGGCCACTTGACGGAGAAGCGTCGGTTGAGTGGTAGAGGTAACGATCTCCTTCGCCGTGCGTGCAACGCCCGTAGCCGACGCATAAGCCTCGATACAACCCTTCTGGCCGCAGCCGCAGAGACGTCCGTTGCCCGAGTGGTCGATCTTGCAGTGGCCGAGCTCACCGGCAAAGCCGTCGTGGCCATAGAGGAGTTTGCCATCAATGACGATACCCGAGCCAACACCCGTACCGAGAGTGATGACGATAAAGTTCTTCATTCCGCGCGCCGAGCCGTAGATCATCTCACCCTGCGCTGCAGCGTTGGCATCGTTGGTGATGGAACACTTGACGCCCATGCGCTCGCTGATGAGTTTGGCAAAAGGCACAACACCTTTCCACGGCAGATTAGGTGCCTGCTCGATGCAACCCGAATAGAAATTGGCATTCGGTGCACCGCAGCCTACTCCCACTACGTCGCTCATCTCAATTCCTTCGTCCTCCACCAGCTTCTTCAGACCTGCGCAGAGCACGTCGCAGTACTCGTCGATATCAGGGTACTGCTGGGTAGGAAGAGAATTACTGCGAAGAACCTGTCCGTCTTCGTTAACCAGACCGAACTTGGTGCCTGTTCCACCCAAGTCGATTCCTAAAGCATACTTCTTCATTGTATAGAAATTAAAAATTAAAAATTACGAATTAAAAATTACAGTTCCTTCGCGAGGAAGCGAAGCACTCTGTTGTGCATATGCATGGCGTTGTTGCCACGGCGCAGATGATGGTTGTCGTCGGGATAGAGTTGCATCTCAAACTGCTTGTCCGCCCGCACGAGTGCGTCGATATACTGCATCGTGTGCTGCACATGCACATTGTCGTCGGCGGTGCCATGGATGATGAGGACGTTGCCCGTCAGATCCTTGGCCAGAGGCAGGAGCGATGCCTCACGATAACCGCGGTCGTTGACCTGCGGCCGACGCATGTAACGCTCGGTGTAAGCCGAGTCGTAGAGCCGCCAGTCGGTGACCGGCGCGATGGCTATACCGGCCTTGAAAGGATGGCCCTGCATGCTCATTGTAAAAAGGGTCTCGTAGCCGCCGTAAGACCAGCCGAGCAAGGCGATGCGGTCGCCGTCTATATACTCTTGCTGCGCAGCCCATTTAGCCGCAGCAATCAGGTCTTCCGCCTCTTTCTCGCCAAGCGACATATAGGTTTCGTTGCGCCATGCCCTACCCTTGCAGTCCGAACCGCGCGGATCAACGATAAGCACGGCGTAGCCTTCAGCCACCAAAGCGTACTCAAATTTCTTACGCCAACGGTTCAACACCCGCTGACTCGCCGGTCCGCTATAGTGCATGACGACTAATGGTGATTGGTTATTGGTTATTGGTGAAAGAAGCATGGCCTCGAGTTCCTGGCCGTTGGCGTTGGGGATACGCAGCTGTTGCGGTTCGGGCAGTTGATTAGCCTGCCATGCCTCGCGGACAGCTGAATTGTCCTCTAAGCGTTCACGGGAGATCATCTTATTGCCTTTGAGCGTGCAAAGGGTGTATGTATTCGGTGTATCGAACGACTGGAAGCACTCGATCATCCGCTTGCCGTCTTTGGAGAAACGTGCGCTGTGCGTACCTTCGCCATCGGAGAGCAGCGTGATATCCCCTTTCTTCAGATTGAGCGCATAGAGCTGCCGAGTGGAAGGTGTCGGAGCCGCCTGATAATAGAGCGTCTGGGTGGCCTCATCCACAGCATAGAGAGCCGTCACATCGATGTTCTCGGGAGTGAGGGCTCGCTGCTGGATACCTTGGGCCGAATAGAGGTAGGCACGACGCCAGCCGTCTTTCTCGCTGAGCGCGATGAAGCTGTCGTCCGCCAACCAGAGCCACTGGTCGAAGAGTGCGTAATCAACAAAATATTTCTTGCTCTCCTCTTTGTAGAGCGGGTGCGCCACTGTCGATTTAGCATTACAACCGAACACCTCCATCTTCGTCTGGTCGCGATTGACGCGCAGCACGATGAGTTCCCCGGAGTGGGTCCAGCGCAGGCGCGGGAAATAGACATCGGCCTTTTCGGTATTCACCTGCATGGTGAGGATACCCTTGGTAGGCACATCATAGACGCACACCGAAGCCTTGGCATTGTCGCAGCCGGCCTTGGGATAACGGAGTGTGTCGGCCGTGGGATACTGGCCTGTCAGGTAGTTCTGCCATGCAAAAGCAGGCACCTCACGCTCGTCCAGACGGACAAAAGCCAGCTGCTTGGAGTCGGGCGACCATGCAAAGAGAGCCGTCGTGCCGAACTCCTCCTCATAAAGCCAGTCGGCTATACCGTTGATGATATCGGCGTTGGCATCCTTGGTGACTGCTATCTCCGTACCGAAATCGAGCTTGTGGATATATAGGTTGTTATCCTTGGCAAAAGCCACGTAGCGACCGTTGGGACTGAGTTGCGCATCGCGCACTTTACCCAAGTTCAGCCCCGCGCCCAGCTGCTTGCGTATATTACGCTGGGTGTCCACGATATACCAGTCGGCCACCTGCGAGCGGCGGAACAACTTATCGGCATTCTCGTACTCAAGGCGGTAGCGTTGCGATGTCTCTTGACCGACAGACAGGATACTATCCTGCTTCTCCGCAGAGAGGGTCTTGGCATTGTAGTCGCCGGCCAGAATACCCGGCAACACAGAAAGTATGAAGAGAAGAATTTTCATCAGCGTAAATAGAGTTTTTTATGTCCGTTCTGAATATGGATTTCGTAGTTTCCGAAGCGAATGATGCGTTCATCATAAGCAGCTTCCTGCGTCTCGTCGATGCCCAAGGCCCACTCGGGATGTGTGGTGAAGGCATAGAGTTCGGTAGGCATCATCGTGTCCTGCAGGCCCATCGGCGACACACCGGGATTAGCCTGCAACAGCCCCGCATAGTTGTCTTGTATCTGTATGTCATAGACATTGAGCCATAGCACGTAGTTCTTACCTCCTATCACGGTGTAGAAAATAGTCTGGTCGCCCGAATGATAGACACGCCAAGGCGAAGCCTCAGCCGCCATCGTACGCGATGCGACCGAATAGCCGATAGGCGTTCCCGTCGGTACGTGGGTAATATAGGCCGTGTCGGTGCCGACAAAAGTGATCTGGTAGTGCTGGTTATCATCATATGCATCGACCGCAGCACTCGTCATTCTCCCGTTCGCAGGCACTCCGCGCAAGGCCACATGCAAGTCACGATTGACATACATATAGACGCCGGAAGTGAGTTCCTCCATATAGGGTTTCTCGCCCTGCATCTCTGCATACTGGTACACGGCCCAGAGGCTGTCGTTGCCCGTAGGATAGAAGCGATTGCCGGCATAATGAAGACTCGGCTGTTCGTCTATCGTACCCAAATCCCGCTCACTCCAACCGACAAAACGCCAGTATGCGCGATTAGGCAAGGCAGGTAATAGCACACCTGCTCCGCCGGATGACTCCGTCAGCGTAGCATAGAGCTGGTTGCCGTCCGTGAGTGTGACGGTATAGGTCGGTGCGGGCGGCTCAGGCGGCGCGGGCAAGTAAGTGATGACAAAACGCTCGATATAAAGCGAATTGGTTGATCCTCCTAATTGCAAGACAAGCGACTCGGAGATGAGCCGGCTGCCTTGCCATGCCGTCACCGCATGGTAGTCGTCGGCATCGTAGGTACCACACCAGTCGCGGAGCGAACCACTCCTGGTTGCCAGCAGTGTGCCATCCGCTGTGACGGAGATCGTACCGGCTCCGGATGATTTGTTAGAACGCAGATAATAGTCGATCTGCTGCACCTCTATACCGGCAATACCGGTCAGCACCAGCGTCGCTACGTCACCAGCACGCACCGTCCCTTTCTGGTACGTACAATCGTACTCGGCCGTAACGTCTGCAGGCAACTCACCGCTACCCTGCACCAACGACTTCGACTGCACCGTCCACGTCATCACAGCCGATAAGATCATTGCGAACATTCCGTTCATATCTGCTCACACAATTTTGCGTGCAAAATTACAGAAAAAAAACGACATGTGCAAATAATCGTACTATTTTTTCTTAAAATTTGCATATATGCAATTTTTGTAGTATCTTTGCAGCCGTTTTAATAGGTTACACACGATGACGATAGCTATTTTTGGAAATGCGATGAAGAGCCGAACGCTGCAGGAAGTGCAGCATATTCTGCAATTCATGACCGACAAAGGTGTGAACGTGCTCCTCTCGCAGGAATTACGTCAAGAACTGAATCTGCGCGGCTATCCCGGTTTTCCTGAAAACTGGGACGGCGAGAAACAACCGGAGAACGTCTATGGCGAGCCCATCGACTTCGCGCTCTCTGTAGGTGGTGACGGTACTTTCCTCACCAGCGCAGCAGCCATCGGCGACAAGAACATCCCCATCCTGGGTGTCAACTGCGGCCATCTGGGTTTTCTGGCAGAAGTGCAGACCCAAGACCTGGACGACATCCTCAAGCAACTGGTGGACGGTCAATACGCCATCGAGCAACGCCGTCTGCTCTCGCTTACGGTGCTCGACAAAGACGGTATCGTGCGCGACGGCCTCGTCATGTCGCCCAACGCGCTGAACGAGATAGCTATCCTCAAGCAAGGTCTGACCAACATGCTGTCGATAGAGACCAAGGTGAACGGCGAGTTGCTCCACACCTACCACTCCGACGGACTGGTCATCGCCACGCCTACGGGTAGTACGGCCTACAACCTGTCGATCGGAGGACCGCTGCTCGTACCGCAGAGCCGAGGTATCATCCTCACACCAATCGCTCCGCACAGCCTGACCGTGAAACCGCTGATCGTACCCGACGACTGGAAACTGGACATGCGCGTCAGCAGTCGCTACGACTCATATATGGTGTCGGTGGACGGCCGCAGCCAGAGCCTGAGCACCGATATGAGTCTGCATATTGAGCAGGCCGACTACACCGTCAAACTGGTGCAGATAGGCGACAACAGTTTTCTCAAATCGCTCCGCGCTAAACTCAACTGGGGCAAATGATACTCGATTTCATCACCTGGGATGTCAACCCCATAGCTATCCCCTTGGGGGACGGCGGTATCCGTTGGTACGGCCTGATGTGGGCTCTCGGTATCTATGCCTGCTGGGCTCTCAACGAACGGATGTATCGCAAGGAAAACTGCCCTGCCGAATGGGCCGACCAACTCTTCTTCTGGATGACACTGGGTGCCATCATCGGTTCGCGTCTGGGCCACTGTCTGTTCTACGAGTGGCATCAATATGGTCAGCCTTGGTACCTCTTCGGATGGGAATTCACCTATCGTAATCCATACATAGAGAACCCCTTCCGCATCCTGCATATATGGGAAGGCGGACTGGCCAGTCACGGCGGTGCATTGGGTCTGATCATCGGTGCATGGCTGCTGAACAAATACCGCTTCAGCCGCTATCCGCAGTTCCAAACCAGTTGGCTATGGATACTCGACCGAGTGGCTATCGGCGTCGGCATCACCGGTGCACTTATCCGCTTCGGCAACCTGATGAACAGTGAGATATACGGTGGACCGACCGATCTGCCATGGGGTTTTATCTTCGTGCGCGACGGCCAGACGGTGCCGTGTCACCCGACGCAGATATACGAGATGATCTACTGCATCCTCGGCTTTGCCGTGACCTGGGCGATGTATCGCTACACCGATGCCCGTCGGCGCGAGGGACTGCTGCTGGGTGTATTCTTGGAGATCATCTTCTTCACCCGCTTCTGCCTAGAGTTCATCAAAAACGATCAGGAAGCGTTTGAGGCCGACCAACTGCTGAACATGGGACAACTGCTGAGTCTGCCGTTCATAGCACTGGGTATCTACCTTATTATACGCGCGTACAGGCGTCCCCTATTGCCTGTGGTGGAGCGTCAACCGCAAAGTCTGGATCCTAAATATCGGGATAAGAAATGACAAAAAAAGATCTTCGTATAGTATATATGGGCACACCGGAGTTCGCGGTGGCCAGTCTGCAAGCCTTGGTGAAAGGCGGATACAACGTAGTGGCGGTTGTCACGATGCCCGACAAACCGGCGGGCCGTGGTCACCAACTGCAATTTAGCGACGTGAAGAAATATGCGCTATCGGCGGGTCTGCCGGTGTTGCAGCCTGAGCGGCTGAAAGACGAATCCTTCGTCGAACAACTGCGCAGTTACCATGCTGACCTGCAGATTGTCGTGGCTTTCCGCATGTTGCCGGAGGTGGTATGGACGATGCCCCGTCTGGGTACGTTCAACCTGCACGCCTCACTGCTGCCTCAGTACCGCGGTGCCGCGCCCATCAACTGGGCTGTCATCAACGGTGACCGAGAGACAGGCGCCACCACCTTCATGCTCAAGCACGAGATCGACACGGGTAACATGATCCTGCAGGAACGTATCCCCATCGGCGAGGATGAGAACGTCGGTTCGGTGCATGACCGCCTGATGGCGATGGGTACAGGTCTTGTAACCCGCACCGTCGACCTGATCATCGACTGCGAGAACAACGGTACACCGCTGCCAACCACCCCTCAACCGGAGATAGCGGAGCTGCGTCCTGCACCCAAGATCTTCAAAGAAGACTGCGAGATACGCTTTGCCGAGAAGACGGCGCAAGAGGTAAAGAACTTCGTACGCGGACTTAGTCCCTACCCCGCTGCATGGGCCAACCTCACCATCCACGGACAAACGTTCGAAAATGTCAAGATCTTTGCCGTGGAAGCCTCCTCCCATCCCCTCCCTGAAGGGAAAGGAGACATCATTGTGCCATGCAAAGAGGGCGCGGTAAAAGTGCTGGAACTACAAGCCCCGGGCAAGAAACGCATGGACGCGAAAGCATTCTTAAATGGACTACATTAAGCTCATCGACAAATATTACGCCTCGTCTCCCGAGTTGCGCCATATACTGGTGACCCACAGCCGCCAAGTGGCCGATCGTGCGCTCAAGATCATCGATGCGCACCCGCAGTGGGAAGCAGAAGGACTGGTGGATAGGCAATTTGTCGAAGAGGCTGCGATGCTGCACGACATAGGCATCATCTATTGCGATGCTCCCAAGATTTATTGTCGCGGCCCACATAAATACATCGAGCACGGTTATCTGGGTGCGGAACTGCTACGGGCAGAAGGACTACCCAAACATGCACTCGTAGCCGAACGGCACACGGGTACAGGTATCACCCTCGAACAGGTAGAACGCGAGGAACTGCCCATCCCCGAACGCAACTACTGCCCACAGTCGCTCGAGGAGAAGATCATCTGCTACGCAGATAAATTCTACTCAAAAAGCCACCTCGGCGAAGAGGTGGCTATTGAGAAAATCAAATACAACATCTGGAAATACGGCCACGAAGGCTACCTGCGCTGGCAGGCACTCGTCGCACTCTGCGGCGAGGAGCTCTGAAGGCTGAAGGCTAATGGAACTTGTGGGCAAAGCCGAGCGACAAGAGTTCGCGAAATTGTATCTTAGCCCGCGTGTCTCCCTCCAAAATCACCGAACTATCATACCGAGGATGTAACATCAATCGTGCCGAGAGGAAGCGGTTGATGATAAAATCACAGTTGACCTCTAGGTCAATCTCAACATGATGATAGTTGGTGTAGAAATAAAAACGCGACTCGAGGTTGACCTCTCGCACCGGCTTCCATACATATTCCACCCTCACCGAACTACCCACGGTATGGAGCGTGCGCTGACCGGGGTTGAGACCATATTCGGTTACAGTGACACGTGACGTATCCATGATGTGGATGAGTTTGTACGACAGCGGCGAGACCGAAACCGAGAGGCCCTTGACAGGTTTGTAGTCCAGACCCAAAGCCATATTGAAACGGAAAGGCGAGAACGGAGCAGACTTGAGTTCCATCGAATTGGACTTGTAGGTAGGCAGAAGACGTGTCTCTATCTCCGCCGAGAGCGAAGCAAAAAGCGTAGGCACAATACGGACATTGGCCTTGGAATAGAGGCGAAGCAGGTCGTCGGTGGTATTGACCTTATGCAGGCTGTCGGCAGAGATAGTGGATCCGCCGGCACGCCATTCCCCGGTGTTCTCCCACGTGAAATGGTCGGTGATATAGCTGATCTGACCCTTAGCGATACCGAGCGCCGCAAAACTAGACGAACCACCCTGATACCAGTTGGATGTCACGTAGTTCTGGGTTATCTGGAGCATGAGTGTGGCCTCTTTGCGCCAATGCGTCTTGGCATCGCGAATAGCACGCAGCACATCGTTGCGGTCCTCCAGTTCATCCTTGATCCATGATTTCTCGACCGAGATAGCCGGTATCTGTTCTATCTTTTGCATCACCAGTTCAGCGTTGATAGCACGCATACTGTCGATCTCTCTGATCTCCCGCGCAATAGAATCCAAGCGCATCAAATCGGCCACCGTCAGCGTATCAACGGTATCGTTGCGATGCAAGGCCTCGCTCTGCCGAGCCACCATGTCCAACAACAAGCCATCCATCTCCACCACCGCAGGCTGATCCTGCAGCCGGAAGGTGTCGGGATATACTTGTTGCGCTGCCAGATGAGTGACAGCGCAAACAAGAAATCCTATTAAAATCTTAAATCTCAAATTTAAAATCTCAAATGTTAAACGCCCGCGTTTAACTTACCGTGACACTGCTTGTATTTTTTACCGCTACCACACGGACACGGGTCGTTCGGACGCGGTTTCTTATCTGCGTGAATCGGTTCAGGACGTGCGTTTTCGCGCGTGTCCCGTCCTGCGGCAGCTGCCATACCCGAAGCCTGAGCCGCCTGCTGCACCGCATCTTTCTGAGTGCGATAGCGACTGTAGTCCTGGCGACGTTGCTGCTGCGCCTGTTGTACACGATCGGGTTGCTGCTCGTGGATCTGTCCGCGTAGCAGGATAGCTATGGCACGGCGGTTGAGTGCATCCAGCATCTCACGGAAGATACCGAACGACTCAAGCTTGTAGATCAACAGCGGATCTTTCTGCTCGTAGCTGGCGTTCTGAACGCTCTGCTTGAGGTCGTCTAACTGGCGCAAGTGCTCTTTCCACTCGTCATCGATGACGTAGAGCAACATGCGTTTCTCAAACTCCTTCACCACCTCCTTGCAATGTGTCTCGGCTGCCTGACGGAGGTTGACGGCGATGTTGTACACCTTCTTGCTATCCGTGATGGGGATCAGGATGTTCTCATACATCTGTCCCTTCTCCTCAAACACCTTCTGGATCACCGGATCGGCCACCTGCATCAGCTTGTCCATGCGACGCTTGAAGCTCTCCAGCGCCGCCTCTGCCAGCTGCTGACTCAGTTCGGCTTTCTTGCCGGTATGGAACATATCTTCGTCGAAGGGCACTTCGATGGCGAAGGTCTGCATCACGTCGAATTTCAGCCCTTCGTAGTCGCCAGCCTGACGCGCATCCTGGAAGATGGCATCGGCTGTCTCGTAGATCATATTGGTTATATCCACGCCGATACGTTCACCCATCAGGGCGTGACGGCGCTTGGCGTAGATCAGATTACGCTGCTGGTTCATCACATCGTCGTATTCGATCAGGCGCTTACGTATACCGAAGTTGTTCTCCTCCACTTTCTTCTGCGCGCGCTCGATAGACGATGAGATCATTGAGTGCTCGATCATCTCACCTTCCTGGAAGCCCATTCGATCCATCACGGCAGCGATGCGCTCCGATCCGAACATACGCATCAGGTCATCCTCCAGCGAGACATAGAACACCGAACTACCCGGGTCACCCTGACGGCCCGAACGACCACGCAACTGACGATCCACACGACGGCTCTCATGACGCTCTGTACCGATGATAGCAAGACCTCCGGCCTCTTTCACTTCGGGCGTCAGTTTGATATCCGTACCACGACCGGCCATGTTCGTAGCGATGGTCACGACACCCGCACGGCCAGCTTCAGCTACCACCTGCGCCTCTTGCTGGTGCAACTTCGCATTCAGCACATTATGCTTGATATTACGCAGGCGGAGCATCTTGCTCAGCAGCTCGGATATCTCCACAGAGGTTGTACCCACCAACACCGGTCGGCCCTGATTGACCATCGAAACGATCTCGTCGATAACGGCATTGTATTTCTCGCGCTTGGTACGATAAATACGGTCGTTCATGTCAATACGAGCGATAGGTTTATTGGTCGGGATAACAACTACATCGAGTTTGTAGATATTCCAGAACTCACCCGCCTCAGTCTCGGCAGTACCGGTCATACCAGATAGCTTGTTGTACATGCGGAAGTAGTTCTGCAGGGTGATAGTGGCAAACGTCTGGGTGGCACCTTCCACCTTCACGTTCTCCTTGGCTTCAACGGCCTGGTGCAGACCATCCGACCAACGGCGACCTTCCATGATACGCCCCGTCTGCTCATCCACAATCTTCACCTCTCCGTTGTCGATGATGTAGTCCACATCTTTCTCGAAGAGCGTATAGGCCTTGAGCAACTGATGCACAGTGTGTACGCGCTCACTCTTGATACTATAGTTGGTGAGAATATCATCCTTGGTCTGCTGAATAGCCTCCCCTTTCAATTCTCCGCTCTTCACTTTCGTCTCTACCTCTGCCATCTCCGTGCCCACATCCGGCATCACGAAGAAATTCGGGTCGTCCGTCGTTCCCGTCAGGGCGTCGATACCCTTATCAGTGAGCTCGATGGATTTATTCTTCTCGTCGATGACGAAATAAAGTTCGTCGGTAGCCACATGCATGTTCTTCTCGTTCTCCTGAAGATAGAACTCCTCGGTCTTCTGCATGCGCACCTTCACGCCCGGTTCACTCAGGTATTTGATGAGTGCCTTACTCTTCGGCATTCCCTTGAAACTGCGGAACAGGGCCAACTCACCGGCCTCGCGCTCTTTCTCGTCCTCAGCGCCCATCTTGGCCTTTGCTTCAGCAAGAAGTTTGGTGGTCAAGGTCGTCTGCTGACGCACCAGTGCCGCTACGCGATCCTTGTATTCGTCGAACATCTGATCCTCTCCACGAGGCACCGGACCACTGATGATGAGCGGTGTACGGGCGTCGTCGATCAAGACGGAGTCCACCTCATCCACGATAGCGAAATTATGTCCACGCTGCACCAGATCCAGCGGACTGGTGGCCATGTTATCACGCAGGTAGTCGAAACCGAACTCGTTGTTCGTACCGAATGTGATGTCGCACGCGTAGGCCTTGCGGCGCTCGTCCGAGTTAGGACGATGCTTGTCTATACAATCCACCGTCAGACCCAAGAACATATAGATAGGGCCGTTCCACTCCGAGTCACGCTTGGCCAGGTAATCGTTCACCGTCACCACGTGCACACCTTCGTGCGTCAGGGCGTTCAGATAGACAGGCAGCGTAGCCACCAGCGTCTTACCCTCACCCGTTGCCATCTCGGCTATCTTGCCTTGATGGAGAACCACGCCACCGAACAACTGTACATCATAGTGGATCATATCCCATGTGATCTCGTTGCCACCGGCCATCCAGTGGTTGTGGTAAACAGCTTTGTCGCCCTCTATCTCCACGAAATCGAAACGCTCGTCTGCCGCTAGGTCACGGTCCATCTGCGTAGCGGTTACCTCCACCGTCTCGCTTCCTGCGAAACGACGTGCAGTAGATTTGACGATGGCATAAGCTTCGGGCAATATCTCGTTCAGTACCTCTTCGTACTTGTCCTTGATCTCTTTCTCCAGCTTGTCTACTTCGTTGTAGATCTTCTCGCGCTTCTCGATAGGCGTACCTTCTATTGACGCTTTCAACTCCGCGATAAGCGTTTTGTGGGGCTTGACTGCTTCTTGCAGCTTGTCCATCAATGCCCAACTGCGCGCACGCAGAGCGTCGTTGTCCAGCGCGTCTATCGTCTCGTATTGCGCCTTGATCTGATCTACTATCGGCTGAATAGCGCGCATATCTTTCTGCGCCTTATTGCCGAACAATTTTGTTATAAGTTCAATAAAATTCATAATCGCACACAAAAATCGCGCAAAATTACTGCTTTTTTCTCAAATATGCAAAAAAAATGCACAAAAATTTGCGTATATCAAAAAAAAGCAGTACTTTTGCACCCGCTTTTGCTAAAAGAATAAAATTTAAGCGAAGCCCAACAACTAAATCGAAATGCTAGCGCAAGCGATATTTCGATTTAAGAGGAGCAACCGCGGCGACCTTTTGTCGTGTAATGACGAACTTCATCGTAAGCGAGTTGCGACGAAGGAGAGGTGGGTGAGTGGCTTAAACCAACAGTTTGCTAAACTGTCGTACGGGTAACTGTACCGGGGGTTCGAATCCCCCCTTCTCCGCAAAGAGACACCGAACGGTGTCTCTTTTTGCGTAGTAAGGGGGTTCTTCACCACCGGTCGGGGGTTCTCCGCCGCTGCGCTCTGTCGATTATTGCCTGCGGCAATTGTCGAATCCCCCCTTCTCCGCAAACAAAATGAAAAACCTGTCTGTCTGAGTTTACTCAAGCAAGCAGGTTTTTTTTATTTTTTTTGATTTTTATCCCATAACTACATCAAGGACCATCATCAGGACGAAGCCGACGGCAAAACCGATGGTGCTGAGGTTGGAGTGCGTGCCGGACGAGGCTTCAGGGATGAGTTCTTCGACCACCACGTATAGCATCGCACCGGCAGCGAACGCCAGCAGATAAGGCATAGCCGGCAGGAAAAGGGATGCCAGCAGGATGATAAGCAGTCCGCCGAGCGGTTCCACCACCCCGCTGAGCGAACCGATAAGGAAAGCTTTCCATCGGCTGTTGCCGGCTGCGCGCATAGGCATGGAGATGATAGCACCTTCGGGGATATTCTGTATCGCGATGCCGATGGCCATCGCCAATGCGCCCATGAGCGAGATATCCGCATGTCCTTCGTTCGCTCCGGCGAAGACCACTCCAACCGCCATGCCTTCCGGCAGGTTATGAATGGTGACCGCCAAAGCGAGCATAGCAGTGCGCGAGAGACGTGCCTTGAGTCCTTCGGGCCGGTTACTTCCCACATGCAGGTGCGGCGTCAGTTCGTCAACAAGCAGCAGAAAACCGATGCCTAACAAAAAGCCCAGTGCCGCAGGCATGACCTGCATGGCACCGGAACTTTGCGGCATCTCGATTGCCGGAATAAGCAGCGACCACACGGACGCCGCCACCATCACACCGGAGGCGAAGCCCAGCAAGGCTTTCTGCAGACGTTCAGGCATGTCGCGCTTCATGAAGAACACGAACGACGCACCGAGCATCGTGCCCAGCAGCGGGATAAGCAAACCGATGAGGATGGTAGTGTTCATGGGTTAGGCCTTGTTGTTACTAAAAATTACTTTGTTTGACGCGACAGACCTTCGATAAGTTGGTCGAGGGCGGGAATAGAGCCCATGAGACAGTTGATGTCTTCCATCTTGTCGGACAGCTGCTGCTCCAGACAGCCGGGGATCTCTTTGGCTTTCTCTTCCAGCGCCTTGCCCTGCGGCGTCAGGGAGACGATGCGCTGGCGCGTGTCCTCTTTACCGCGTTTGCGAGTAACGAGCCCTTGCTTCTCCATCCGTTGGAGCAGCGGCGTGACGGTGTTCGTCTCCAGATGCAGCAGGTGGGCTATGTCATTCACCGGCTGATGATCTTTCTCCCACAGCACGAGCAACACCAGGTACTGCGGGTACGTGATGCCCAGTGGCTCGAAATACGGGTAATATGCCTGCATAACCAACCGTGCCGCCGTATAGAGACGGAAGCACAGTTGATTATCCAGTTTCAAATGGTCATACATAGAATTATGCCGGTTGCCATTTGCAGCGAACGGGCGAAACGATCGCGCCTTCCTTCTTAAGGTCAGCAAACGCTTTGTCCACCACTTTGCGATCCAAACCGGTTATCTCAGCAATCTTACCGGCGTTCACGGGTGCGCCTACTTCGCGCATCGCGTTCAATACTTGTTCTTTCGCTTCCATGATAATTTAATTTTTGAAGATTACATCATTGCGATTAAGAAGTTCTCGTAGCCGAGTTTGTCAATGTAGTTGAGGTACTGTGCCTCCCAAGCCATATGTGCCTCCTCGCCGTCAATCCATTTCTGGATGAGTTTCTGTGTAGGATAATCATCCGCGAAAGCCTGTGCCAACTCGCTCAGTTGTTTAGCAGCGGTAGGCTCGTAGTCCGACTCAATCTGCTGTTTCGGGTCGTCATAGAACGGGAATTCAACGGTCTTCATCAACTCCTGCAACTCTGCGGGTTTGCAACCAAGTTCAACCAAGCGGTTGAGTACTTCTTCTGCCTCATCCCACTCTTCTTCTGCTTCCTCTTTCCATTTGTCGGCGAGTTTGTTCCAGCCGTTCAAACGATCGTAAGCCGAGAATGCGAAATGTTGCTTACTGTTTCCAAACCATACGGCGCCGGCCATTGCCAGGGCTTTCAAAGCTTCTTCTTTAACCATAATTGTAAAGATTTAAAGATTAGTATTTTTGTTAGTTTACTTTATTAACTTTAGTTTGAGAACGCGCGATATATCGTTTACGATGCAAAATTACAACAAATATTTTAATGTCGCAAGCGATATATCTATTTTCTTAATAATCGTATATGTTTCCTTAAAAATAGATAGCTTTAGCAGTAGGTATGACCATTATCGTACTATCACTTCCACGTTCTTTTCCTGAAGTCGCACTGAGAGCCAGTTGCGAATACGCTTCAAGTTCTCCGACGATAGTACTTTAGACGAAGGCGTGATCAGCAGAATGACGGACGAGTCGGAACGTGCCAGTGTAACATCAGCTATCTCGGGCCATTGCGACAACAGTTCCGCTTTGATCTGGGCGGAAGGCAGCTGCAGCGCCTCAAAGGCATCTATCCGAGCATGAAGCGACTTAATGGAATCGTCGCGTTGGCGCAACTGCTGCTCGGTGGACGACAACCAGTCACGCATGATCTCTGTTTCATTAAGACGGCGTACCTCAATCGTGGCATCTTCCTCAAACACAAGCTGCTCATGACGGATGTTATGTTTTTCTGCCTCAGCATAGAAGCGGGCACGGTTCTCCGTGCTGAGTGTCTCGCCTGCCAGACGCAGCGTCAGCGTATAGGGCTTGACCGACATGTCGGTAGTGTAGTCATAGATATACGTGCCACCGATGGTCTGGTTGGCTTTGACAAAATGACGCGCATTGATAGCAAACTCATTCTCGCGGACGATATTATACGCGCTAAACACACTGGGTACCAATACCACCAGAATAAGCAGCACCGAACTAACTGTCTTCCGCCACGAGAGTGTCTCCTGTTCCTCCACCAGTGGGAAATCCAAGAACTTGACCATTATGAATGTGGCCAGGGCGATGAAGACGCAATTGATAAAGAACAGGTATAGCGCACCTCCGGCATAATGCCAGTTGAGATTGGCGATGCCGTAACCCACGGTGCACAACGGCGGCATCAGGGCCGTAGCAATAGCCACGCCGGACAGCACCGTACCCTTCTCCTTGCGCGAGAGTTCCAATATACCTGCCAGGCCGCCGAAGAAAGCAATCATCACGTCGTAGATGGACGGATTGGTTCGTGCCAGCAGTTCTGTCGGGTTGTCGGTCTCCAGCGGGGTCACGAGGAAATAGAGCGTCGAGGCGATGAGACTGATGGCGAACATGATACCGAGGTTCTTGAGCGAACGCACCAGCAGTTTCGGATCGTTGATTCCCAGCGCCATACCGAAACCGATGATCGGACTCATCAGCGGCGAGATCAACATCGCACCGATGATGACAGGAATGGAGTTGACATTCAGTCCCACACTGGCGATCACGATTGCCACGAACAGGATATAGATGGTCGGCCCGCGGAAGGGGATGTTGTTACGGATGTTCTCAGTGGCAGCCTGAACGTCTATGTAGTCCGCCACCCGCAGTTGTTCGTGAAAGAACTTCCGCGCTTTGTGTTTAAATTCTTTGTAGGTCATAATGATGCATGAATATAGATTGCACAGCCTCCGCCGGAAGCCATATGAAGTGGAACGCTATCTTGTGCACTCACGGTGCGGGTATATATCTGCGTCGAATACGGCGCGCTTTTCCAGTCCGCATCCTCTCCATCGGCATAGACGATCATCTCGTAGGTGGCGTCTGGTCGCAAGAAATCCAGCGGCAGCGTGATGTCGCGACTGTTCTCATCCGTCACCGCACCTACAAACCAGTCTTCCGTGCCGCGTTCCTGACGGGCCATCACCACGTAGTCGCCTATCCTGCCGTCCACCAGACGGGACTGTTCCCAGTCGCACGGCACACGCTCAATGAACTTAAACATGTCCGGATGCTGCAGATAGTTCTCCGGCAGATCGCATGCCATCTGTAGTGGCGAATAGAGCACCACGAAGAGTGCCAACTGGTTTGCCAGAGTGGCATGCACGCGCGTGTCGGGATGGATGGGATTAGCAAAATTGAATACACCCGGCGTATAGTCTACCGGTCCGGCCATCACACGCGTGAACGGCAGAACAGTCACATGTTCTTCCGGACTACCGCCATCGGTTCCCCATGCGTTCCATTCCTGTCCGCGCACACCTTCCTGCGTCAGCAGGTTCGGGTACGTGCGTTGCAGACCCGTAGGCATCACCGGCTCATGGTTGTCGATGCATATATGGTATTTCGCGGCCGACTCAATCACCTTGCGATAATGACGCACACCCGCCTGACTGCGGTTGTATTGCAACCCGTCGATGGTGCGGATGATTGGACTGACATAACCGGTCTTAATGACGTGAATACCGTGCGCATGATGGTAGGTATATATCTCATCCAGGTCTTTCTCGTAGTCTGCCGCATTGCCGCCTGTCTCGTTATGTCCGACAATCTGCACGCCCAGCGAATCCGCATAACGGCTAAGCTCATCCATGTCCCAATCAGGATAAGGAGTCGTGAAATCAAAATGCTCCCATGTCTCCCATCCGAGGTTCCATCCTTCCGCGAGCACGCCTTCTATGCCGTTCTCGGCGGCAAACTGCAGATAGCGTTTCATGTTCTCTGTGGTGGCACCGTGTCGCGGTCCGGCTTCCCACGTCATCGTCTGCAGATGCATTCCCCACCATATACCGATGAATTTCATAGGCTTGATCCACGACGTGTCTTCTATCTTGCAGGGTTCGTTGAGGTTGAGCATGATACGTGATGCCAATAGTTGCGGCAGGTTGTCTGCCAGGATGACAAATCGCCACGGTGTAGCAAAAGGAGTTTTCTCATAGGCTGCCACGCCGTTCTGCCAAGGGGTGAGCATCGTGCGGGTTGTTTGGCCGCCGAAGATAAAATTCTGTGCAGGATAATCCGTCAATGCGGCTTCGTGTACGAACGCGTACGTGCCATCCGCCATCTCTAGTGTTATCGGCGAACATGCCGTGTCCGTAGCCGACATAGGCGTCTTATGCCACAGCGCTTCGTAGTACTCCGTCCGCCAGGGGATAGACCATACCATCGGTTCGGCGGCAAACCGATAAGCCGTCTCTTCGCTCATAATGACCACACTGTCCTCCTCCTGTTCGGGAAAAACATACCGAAACGCAAAGCCGTCGTCAAACACCCGAAAACAGATGTCCATCCGCCTGCCGCTCTCGTGGCGCAGACATAGTTGCAACTCCTTATAATGATTGCGGATGAAGCGTTCCTCACCCCACACGGTCTCCCAGGTCTCATCCAACGAACCTGTCTGCGATTTCATCAACTCAAATCCCTCCGTCAGGTTGTCGTCCTGCAGCATAAAACCCATCGGACAAGCAGACAGCACCGCTTTACCGTCTTTGATCACATCATACATCGGCGTCCCCTGTTCGTCCAAACGGAAGGCCACTTGTGTCCGTCCGTCAGGAGATGTCACGCCGGTCGGTTGATGACACGCTGTCAGCATCAGCATGATGCCCAATGTCAATGTGAACACCACGCGTATAAGGTCTTGTGATTTATCTTCTTTCATGATCATAACTTGGTTATTCAATGGTTATATCATTTCAGTTAGTCTGTCTTCGCGTATCACTTTCGGCGCGGATTTGCCGGCGAGGACAAGGATTTTCTTGCCGTTGCGATAGATATGCAACTGCCGCGAACGAACAACGGCTGTCAGTTCCGCGTCACGCTCTATCTCCTCGCGTATCGCCCTGTAAGCGCCATCTGCCTCAAACAACTTCCGCTGCAAGTGCGAGCACATGTTCGTGGTGTCTATCTTTCCCGCCATTCTTCATTCACTTTTGCAAATTTTTGCAAAGGTACTACAAATTTTTCAAATTTACAAACTTTTAGGTCAAAAATATTGTCTATGCTTGCATAAGTGGATATTTTCGGACCTAAAAGCTTGTAGTTTGCACAACAGTGCGAACGTAACTTCGAAGGGGCCCCACTCGTGGGGGAGGTGGTCGAAGGTACTACATTTTTTGCATATATGCAAGATTTTCAAGAAAATAATCGTTTTTGCTTGCAAAATAAGAAGATTTTATTCTACAAAAATAATCGTTTGAGCATAGCGAAATAAGAAATAAAAAGAGAAAAATCGCCCCGAAGAGCGATTTTTCATTTCAGTGGGGCGAAGCCCGTTGCTTCCGATCACTGCTCTACCGCAAAGGTAGGAACCACCGGTTTCGCAACGGAGCCGAGTCGGGTGTCATTGCGGAAGGGGAAGGTCTCATTGGCGATGAAGATACGCTTCAGGTCCGGTGAATAGAACTTGAGTCGAATCTCTTCCCCTTTCTCGGAAGGCGAGATATACAGGTAATAGAGCCCGTCCACAAAGTTCTCAGAGCTTGTCACGCCACAACAGTCATCGCCGACAAAAGCAGCGAGAACACCTTCTTTCTCCGTAAAGGAGACCCTCACGATCGCCGTCATCGACGACGACAGGTCATTCTCCACGGTAAGCGTCCAGTTGGGGTTCGGCGTATCGCCGGGATCCACAAAAGGATCGTTTTTTGACCCCTCGCAGCCGATCAGCGCAATCGCGCTGACCAGCAAGAGGAAGTGTTTAAAGTTTCTTACCTGTAACATCATATTTCTCATTGTTTCGGATTATTACTACGTGATTGTTTTCGATGATCTTATAAACACCCGTCTTGCCTGCCGGTTGGAGCAGTATCGGCGCTTTCAGACTACCGTGGTGACTATCGGCGGAATAGTTGATCGAACCGTTGAGAGGCACATAGTTCTCGCCGTCGAGCTCGAAGCGGAGCTCGCCGACCCGGTCACTCTGGATTGTCAGGAAGTAGAGCGAGTCAATAGGAGTTGCTACAGCAGCTTTCTCTCCGTCTACATAGACGCAGAGCGTCTGACCGGCTTCGCCTGCAGGACCGTTATCACTGTAAGACCGCTTTGCTGTAAGACCACTTTCGTTGTAAGACACCTTCGCAATCATGGTCATGTTGGTAGCGGCAGCGGGGTTCGTAAACGGACCGGCTTCGCGTTGATTGCCTTCGGCGTTGATTGCTTCGCGTTTAGGCGCGTTGCCGGACTGGCGGTAGAACTTAATCTCCTTGGTGCCCGGAGCCAGCCGGCGGAAGAGGTATCCTTCGCCGGGACGGAGGGCTGTGAGGTCACCTTCCCATTTCTTATCCTCGGAGAAGTACGCAAAGCGGTTGTGCGCCTTGATCATATCGCCCTGGGACGCGTAGTCGTAGTAGGCTGTGAGTGCCTTGGTGACAGAGACCGGTTCGTCCAGCAGACACGGCATCGGACTCCACTGACCGTCGCCGCGTACGCGGATAGTGAGCGAGTCGGCCGAGAGTTTATCTCCGGCGATCTGCATCGTGTTCTCCTGCTCCACGTACATCATGTACATCTGCGAGAAATGGAGTCCCGTGAGCGTACCTACGAAGCCATCGGAAGCGGCGTTATAGGAAGCGAACTGGCGAGCGTTGGGGTTCTTGATGAGGTCGCCCTCGTTCCAAGGATTGGAAGCGGTGACGCAGGTGTTGAGGTGGCCCTTGGTGGTCGTCAAGTCGAGATGGGTAGATATCCAGTTCCATCCGCTGTGGAGAGCGATATTCTGCGTCTCGCTGCCTCCCGCAGTCAGGATAACGAGGTTACCATCGCAACCATAGACGTAGCCGTGAGCAAAGAGGACGTTCCTGTCGGTGGTCAGGTTGTACATCTTGCCGGTCGATGCTTGCCACAGGCGGAAATGTATCTGCTTGCGGGTCATGGCATCGTTGCCGAAGATGGTGAGGTACACTCTGGACTTGTTGGTCACATTGTCGAAGTCCACATTCGCCATGCCTACGCACTCATTATTATAGAGCGCGATCACTTTGTCTTCGGGGTCGGTATCGAAGACATCTCCGATCTTGACCTGTCCGCAGAGCGACATGTTATACGGGTACTTGCCTGTTTCGGGTTCCTCGTACGGGCATTCCGCGACAACCTCCACCTCGATCAGCAGAGGTGCAGACAGACCCTGGTCATCGGTCAGATAGACCACATGGTTGTGCAGACCGGGTTTGAGGTCTAAGGAGGCCGTGAAAGTAACCATCTTATTGCCTTCCGCCTCGAGTGTGCCTTGTGTCGTCGAAGCAGAGAGCCATGTCGGCAGGTGGTCAATGGTATATTGACGCGTCATGCCGGTCTGGTTGATGATGAAGACCTGGAAATCGAACGAAGCAACGCCTTCATAAGCAGCCATGATCCTCACTGCGGGCTCCGACCATACGATACTGTTGAGGTTCGCGTAAACGGTCCACATCACCGGCGAAGGCTGGCGGTTGCCGTTGAGGTCTTCGACGTCGCGCACCGTGAGGTACATCGTGCGTTTGTTGATCTCGCGCGGTTGCGCCTTGATATTGATGAGCAGTTCGGATTCCTGATAGGTCCAGTTGAACGGCAGGTTGGTGAGCAGTCCTCGGTCTCGGACAGGCGCATAGTTGTTCTTGTCGGCTTGCGCCGCGAGGTCATCCACGAGCAGCGGCTGGATCTTATTCACCACATTGCCGTTGGCATCGCGGAAGACGCGCTGGTTATCGGGGCTGAAGACTTGCTCCATCACGCCCGATGCATTGCGCTTGACGCACGAGAAAGTGAGGAGGTTGATCAGACCCATTTCATCGCCGTTAGGCGTTTGCTTGCCGAACTCGGCAATGAGTTCTGCGGGCAGCGCCTGCTCGAAGAGACATACGTCGTCGATGTTTCCTTCCAGACCGTCTGCGAGCCATACGGAAGTGCCGGAGAGCGCGCCGAGGCCTACCGTCGGGAAGTTGAACTTCAGTTGACCGTCGATATAGAGCGAACCGCTGTTGTAGGTCTTGCTGATGACGAGCACGCAGTGGTGCCAGTTGCCATCGGTAAGGTCAGCCTCTGCGAACTGGTCGACATCGCCGGCCGTAAAGCGGATGGAGCCGTCGTGGAACGCGAGCTGCATGGTGACAGAGTCACCCATCGCGGTGCCGAAGAGAGAAACATCATCGTACGAAGAGTTATCGCTTCGGAACCAGCACATGAAGGTGTAGTCCTCGGCTTCGGTGCGCGAGAAGAGCGTCGGTTGCAAGCGTACTTTGCTGCCGTTGGTAGCGAGGGATATACCCTGCGGGTTGGTCCACGAGAGTCCGTTTGCCTTGAGCGTCGCGCCAGAGGCGAGGTCATCCACCTCCGTACCTTTGCTTTCAGTCATCGGATAGTACGCCATCAAGCCGTGCTCAAAGCCGGTGAGGCGACGCAGGTGGGTATTGGCTATCTCCGCGGGACTGAGCGCCTTGGTCCATACGCGCACCTCCATCATGTTGCCATGGAAGGGGTTCTCGCCATTCAGTCCGCTACCGATACGCAGCGGAGCTGCTTCGTTTTGCAGCACCCAACCGATGAAATCATCATCGGTGATATCCTTCGTTCCGGCATAGAAGCGGAGCACATTCTCAAACAGCTCGTAGCTCATGATCACGCGGGTGAAGTCATTGGTAGGCAAGGGTCCCATCTGCTTGGAGAGGAACTCTTTGTGTTTGCCGTCGGACTCGGTAGAGAGTTTGAGCCGGTTGTCGGCCGTAAGGCTGAACGTGAACGAATACTTGTCGTCGCCGTGGGCAAAGAGGATCATCTCGCGATTGGCCTCTGCGGGCTTGATGAGCATGTCGATCGTGAGGTCGGTAATAGCCAACTCACGCGAAGCCTGGCTGACCGCGTAGTGCTCGGCCTGTCCGTCGAAATAGAGCGAAGTGGTCTGCGTGATACCGGTAGCATTGGTGACACCGAGGATCTGGAAGTTATTATCCTCATCGAGCCAGTTGCCGGCAATGGGTTCGCTGAACCGCAGTTTGATATCCCCGTCGAGTTTGAGGATACCGTTGGCAGGCAGCGGTTTGCCGAACAGCACCGGCGGACGGGTATCTTTGATACCGCTGATGACGGGCGAGGACTTGGTCACGAAGCCCGACCCGTGCCGGCAGAACGATACGGCACGCAGGTCGTAGTTCAGTTCCTTCGGATCGCGTTCGCCGTAGAAACGGAACGGCATGATGCGTCCGTTCTCGATCATCGCTTTGTTGCCCGTAGCGAGGTTGTACAGGCTGTCGTCGGCGAAGAACGAGCATTGGTTAACCCAAGCGTCGTCATTCTCCGTGGATAGTTTGTACTGGAACTCGATATGGTCGAAGTTCTTATGGTTGATATCAAAGCCGTCTATCTCAACCGGCAGGTAATAACCGATTGAGTCATGTGCGGAGAGGGTATTCATCACCCATTTGTCACGCGGTGTGCTGATGCGCACGTCGGTCGAGACGGGTATGAAATGTACGGATAACTTGATCTCGCTGAAGATCTTCGGGCAGTCGTCGAATGCCAGACGCAATACCATATCATCGTAGTCGTCCACCGTACCGCGGTAAACCTCCAAGGTCTTCACGATCGGCTCGCCGCTTTTGATATAGAACTGATATCCGGCGGCGAGGTTCTGGCCGTCAACCAGCACGCGTGCACCATTCGGATTGCCATCCGACAGGGAGAGCGTCATGAACTCACCATCCGCCGCCTTGGATGTCTCTTCGTCAGAGTTGTTCATGAGCGTGATACGGAAGATCGCTGCATTCTCAGCCGGTACGTTCACCTTGCTGTATGTATCCAGCGTCATCTCCGGTTTCGCGGCATACCGCGTATCGGCAGCGATGAGCGTTCCCTTATTGTAGAAGTTCGTACGCTCTTCCGGCTCGTGCGGACAATAGGTCGTACCGCCTTCCGTATAGA
>Ga0310786_10000672_pt1 | contig 54551 bp, 40 predicted proteins | sample AusTroGonzalo_MG_FD_203881 | JGI IMG/M metagenome (GOLD analysis project Ga0310786, IMG submission 203881) | Bovine rumen microbial communities from tropical cattle in Woodstock, Queensland, Australia - Gonzalo_03 (v2) (version 2) | ecosystem: Host-associated > Mammals > Digestive system >...
CGGGGCGTCGGATGCGCCCTCGGCAGGGGCCTGGATTTCGTTCTTGCTGCAAGCGGTCATACCCAGAGCAAGGGCGGAAATGAGATAGAGAATCTTCTTCATAATACTTGCTTTAAGGGTTTACCACGGGATGGCTTCATACTCATCCATAATAATAGTACTGTACACCAGGATGCATCCTTCAGCCGACATCTCTGTGACCAAGGTGATCGGGGCGTCGTAAGGTTTCAGAATAGTTTTTTCCATATTGTAATATACTACGTAACTTCTCCTAAATCAGTAATTTTCAACCCGCGCATCAATAAAAGGAGATACGCAGGATCCCACGGAATCCGTGTCCAAACTACAAGTGTACCAATTTTTCCGCAGAAATGCAAAAAAACATCTTCTAGCCCGGGAATTCAATACTTTCGATTTTGAGGCGCAGCGTTCCGGAAGGAACCTGCGCTTCTGCTATTTCTCCAACCTTCTTCCCCATCAGGGCTGCGCCAATCGGGGATTTCAACGAAATCTTACCCGCCTCGAGATTCATCTCATGCGGGCTCACGATTTCAAATTTCATCCGGGTATTAGTGTTCAGGTTCGTGAATTCAACCTGGCTCAAGAGGGAAACCTTGTCTTTGGGGAGCACATGGGTATCAATCACGCGGGAATTCTCCAGCACCCTCTGCAGAAAACGGATACGGCTGATGGTCTTCCCCTGCATACGGCGCGCTTCCCGGTATCCGGCATTGTCACTGCGGTCCCCCTGGGCACTCATTTCCGCAAGGTCTTCTTTCACCTTGGGATAGACATCCTCTATAAGATGTCTCAGTTCGGCCGAGATCTCGTCGTAGCGCTGCTTAGAAAGGTATTCCATGGCACAAATTTACCAAAGAAATCAGATTTTGCCAAGGTAGACGGCGCGTTCTGCGTCCGTGAATTTCTCAATGGCATAGCGAAGCATGGTGCGCGGCATGCCCTGGTAACGGGGCTCGAGGTAAGCCACCAGCGCATCCTTGTCGCGCTTCCCTGCCTCGCGCAGGAGCCAACCCACAGCCTTGTGAATCAGGTCGTGCGGGTGGTGCAGGAGGATATCGGCAATCGCGAAAGTATCGGCCAGCTCCCCGTGACGAATGAGCGTCATCGTGCTGACCATGCCGATACGCTGTTCCCACAGCGTCTTGCCGTTTCTGGCCAGGTCATAAAGGAGGGTGCGGTCCTTGTCCAGGAGCCAGTCCCCCAGCAAAGGGTAACAGCTCAGATCCACAAGGTCCCAGTTATTGATTCTGTCTGTATGGGAGAGATAAAAATCCACGCATTGTTGCCGGCGGGGGAGATTCTTTTTCGCATGCGCGTAAATCTCCACAAGCGTCAGCAGGGCCGCCAGCCGCACCTCGTGGTACTCACTGGCAATGCATTCCTCCAGATCCTCAAAGCTCGTCTGCTTCCAGAGGTTCTTCACCACACTGCGTGTAACCGGAACCTTGATTCCCAGAAACTTATCTCCTTCACCATACTGTCCCGGTCCCGTCTTGAAGAAGCGCATAAGCCCTTCTACCTGCGACGGATCGGCGTGCGAAAACATCTCATTCAACAAAAGTGACATAACTTCAATCATTCAAAACCGGGAGACCACTGCTCAAAACGTATGCCATTATAGAATATCCTTAAACTCGTCCCGGCCTTCCAACATGCGTTTGGCATAGGAACAGACCGGGATGATTTTCACACCCTCCTTACGGGCTGCTTCCACAATCTTCAGCACCATCTTCCGGGCAATGCCCTGGCCCTCGTAGCCCTCACGGACACCCGTGTGGATAATGCTCCAGCCATCCTTGGAGACACTGTACTCGCACTCCCCTACCTGCGTACCCCGGTCATAGGCCGCACTCCGGTCCAGGATCTCTTCATATACAATTGTGATGGGATTCAGAAGTTCATACATGAGCGCCTTGGAAGGGCAGCGGTCAATGATATCGGCAATCTCTGCCGCCGGCGCCTTTGACACATCTACCCAGGGCCGCCGTTCCGGGTTGAACACCGCGTAGTTCCCCTTGACGCACTCGCCGACATGCTGGCACAGCCGGGGTCTCCAGAACACCTGAATGTCCTCATTCTCATAGGTCTTGTACCCCTGAGCCTCCATTTCTTCTTTCCGAGTCATAGTTTATGTGGTTTAGTTCCTCAAAGGTACAAAATAATTGACACTTACTTCGCGAGTGGGACAGCATGGCACAAAAAAAGCCCGGTCGAAAGAGGACCGGGCATAAAGAGAGACATAAGGAATCAGGCAGCCTCAAAAGAGAGGGTCCAGACTTCCTCGTAGGTGGTGATGGTGACAACCAGGTTGCTGTCGGTGAGTTCGGTAATCTCATAGATACACTCCTCGGTGCCTTCCTGTGCAAAGATAAGCAGGAAGCCGTTGCAAATACCCAGGTAGTCAACGCCGCTGTCGGAATAGGTGTACCAGCTCATGCCGTTCACAGGGGCATAGGCGTCCGGGGAGATAAGTGAACCTTCCCAGGTGTGGTCGAAAGTCTGGCCGCCATTGGCGCTGCAGTCAAAAGTCAGGGTGTGGTTCGCGTTGAACGTCACCTTGTTGCCGGTGGAAGAAGCCACAGAAGCCCCCTGCTCCTTGACATCGGTCAGAACCCACTGATGGGCAGCCAGTTTCTCTTCGGTGGTAAGCGGCTCAGACGTCTTTTCATAGACACGGACCCAGTCGACTTCAAAGGTCTCGGCATTGAAGTCGGCGGCCGGCGTGCCGCCCCAGGTACCACCCACGGCCAGATTCAACTTCAGGTAGAACTCCTGATCGAAGGGCCAGGTGCGCAGGTCAACCACATTGGGTGTGGGGTTAGGGACATAAAAGAACTGAACACCGTCAATGAAACCCTTGATGAACTCATGCGTCCACTCCATGCCGTAGCAGTGCCATTCGGCGGCATTCCCCACCGTACCTACCTGGCAGTAGGAGTACTTGCGACTGGAAACCGGATCCACATAACCGGAGTTGCGTCCGCCATTGTGCTCGGCGGCGGCAGTGGCGTTGTAACTGTGGGCCGAGAAATAAATCGACTGCGGATTGTCGGCCGGAACATGCTCCATCATATCAATCTCGGCGCCTGGGACGGGCTCATTCATCACGTAGGAAGGACCGTCCTTCAGCAGCATCCAGAAGGCCGACCAGCAACCCAGCTTCACCGGCAGCTTAGCCCGCATCTCAATGTAGCCGTGCGTCCAGCCCTCCTTGGTATTCATACGCGTGGAGATGTAGTGGCAGTCGTTGCCCGGATACGGACCTGCCTGCAGTTTGTAAGCCGTAATCTTAAGGGTACCATCGCTCACGGAAGCTGTCTGCTGGCCGGTAGGCGTGTAATAACCGCCCGGGCAGTAGTACTGGTTTTCCTGGTTACCCCAGCCATGACCGCCTTCTTCGAACGTCCAGTTCGAATAGAGACTGGCCTGTGAATTGAACTCGTCATTCCATACGAGCGCGTAGTTGGAAGGCGCATAGCCTCCCGTGATCTCCCCTGCCCCCTGACCGCCGCTGGGCTTGGCCGGGTAGTAAGGGACATGACTGGCGGGATTGGTGTCAGTCGTAGAAGGATTGAACCAGTAAACAGGGTCCTTGGCGCTGCAGGCAACCAGTGACAGCAGGGCTGCCAAAACAAGAATCTTTTTCATAACTTATGCGGCGGGTGAAAGGAAAACGGTGAGCCACTGCTCATTGAAATCCTGATAGATTTCCACACGGACAACACCCTCCTCAACGGAGGCCACCGTCCATTTGGCATTCAGGCCGAAGTGATAGGCGGGATCGCCCGCGGCAGCGCCGCTCTTACCGGCCAGCATCAGCGGGAAACCGCCGTCGGAGAACTGGATGTAAACGACATCCTTCTCTTTGAAAACACCCCATCTGGGCGTACCGGAGACGGTATAATCCTCACCGTCCGTCACACCGTCGTTGTAAATGTGAGCCGTCTCGCCCTGATTGATCACCAGGGTACCGTCGGCCTTAAAAGTAATCTTGTCGTCGGCGGTGTATTCGGGCACCGGGTCGTCGAAGTACTCCCAGCCTTCGCCCCACCAGCCGAACTTGGCGGTCTGGAAGGTCTTGCCGGAGAGGGCCGATTTTACAGCGGCTACATCCTTATCCTCCGGTTCGGGCGTATTCACCTCGAACTCAAAACCGACAGGTTCGCTCTGGCCGCCGGCGCCATAGGCCATGATGGAGCCCGTGTACTTACCGTTAGCCTTATAGGTCTTGGTTACCTTCCGGTCCGTGAAAGTGAGTTTCTGCCCTGCAGGATCGGTCACCGACCAGAACGGAGACAGCTCGTCCTTCAGGAATTCAAACGTCACTTCGCCCTTCTCGCTAATGCAGGTAACTGCATACATCTCGGGCGTCACCACGGGCTTTTCAGGAACCGGGTTCTCTTTCTTTCCGCCGCAGGCAACTGCCAGCAGCGCAACAGTCATCAGTTTTAACAGGTGTTTCATAAGTATTTGATTGGTTAATAGTTGTTTTGTTTCAGCGTGCCTTCCGAGCGGTCAATCTCGGACTGCGGAATGGGCAGGTAACGCTTCTGGGCCGTGTAACCCTTGGCGCCCAGCACCTCCTCGGCCTTACCAAAGCGCACCAGGTCGAAGAAACGGTGACCTTCCAGCGCAAACTCCAGGCGGTATTCCTCCAGGAGGTTCTCCAGCGTAGCCTTACGGGAGAGCGGGCCCAGTTCGGCCACCGGCACGCAGAAAGCGCGGGAACGCACCTCGTTCAGGTATTCATCGGCCAGGGTCAGGTTACCCTGCGTACGCACCAGCAGCTCGGAAGCGCGCAGCAGCGCCTCGGAGTAACGGTAGATGCGCAGGTTCGTGCGGAAGTTCAGCTCCGGGCTGGTGGAGCCGATATAGTTCGAACTGCCGTCGGCGCGGCCCATGTACTTCTTGTTGAAAAGACCGGTATTCCCCTGCCGCGCGTTGTACTTCTCGCCTTCCAGCGCGTCGGTATTGAAGTCCATGATGGACGCGTCGCGACGGCTGTCGCCGGCGGTGTAGGCCGATTTCAACGCCACACTCACCGGGCCGAAACCGTATCCCTCGCGGGTGAAGCGCGTCCCCTTATAGGAGTCGGGCGCCACGAAAGTCGGGTAGATGGTGCCGCCGGGGGCAAAGATGTCGCCCCAGTCACGGTTCGACGGATTATCGGCATAATTGATCTCAAAGATGGACTCGCAGTTCCACTCGCCGGCGTCCTCCCAGATGTCGGCGAACTTCGGCGTCAGCGCGTAGATATCCGCGCCGATGAGCTCCTGCAGCTGGCCCAGCACACTCTCGTAGCGGGACGCATCCTGCTTGAGCATAACAACATCGGCCCGTAACATATAAGCCGCGAAGCGGTTTACCCGGCCCACCTCGGTGAGCATCACCGCGTCCGGCAGGGCACCCGGGGCCGTGCAGGCATCCAGGTCCTCCATAATCTTGCCGTACAGCGCATCCTCGCTCATCTGCGGCACGATGTACGCCACGGAGGCGCCGTCGGGGTTTACGTCGTAGTAAGGCACCGAGCCCCAGAACTTCCACAGCTGCGTGTAGTAGAAAGCGCGCAGGAAGCGGGCCTCGTTCACCAGGCGCGTCTTCACCGCGTCGGAGAGCCCCTCGATGCCGTCGGCACGGTTCACCACGATATTGCTGCGGTACACGCCGATGTAAAGGTCCCTCCACAGCTCAATCAGAGACTGTTCAGGGGTGAGCCGATAGTCGAACATCAGCTGCAGGTAAGGGCAGTCGCCCGGACCGCTGCCGCCCACGGCATTGTAGTCGTCGGCCAGGATGTCCGAGATAAACTGAATGGGATGGTATTCTCCGCGGGGCCGATAAGTCTCGCTGCTGGAGAAATCCAGCACCTGCAGCGGAGCGTAGGCCGCCATCAGGGCCTTGGTAAGGTCGGCCTCCGTAGCATAGCTCGTCTCCTCCGGAACCGTAACCGTGGGAACCACCTCCAGGAAATCCGTGCTGCAGGCCGTCACAGCGGCCAGGGCAGCTATCATAATAAGCGTCTTTTTCATGGTCATCAGAAAGTGAGATTAACACCGGCAGAGAAAGTCCGTGCCTGCGGATATACACCCTTATCAATACCCAGCGAGGTACCGCCGGAAGAGATTTCCGGATCCATACCGTGGTAGGAAGTAAGGGTGAAAAGGTTCTCGGCGCTCACATAGAAACGGAGCTTATTCACCAGGAAGCGGCGCGTTAAGTTCTGCGGCAGCGTGTAGCCCAGCATCAGCGAGCGGCAACGCAGGAAAGAGCCGTCGTAGACCATCAGGTCCGAGGAACGCCAGTTCTGGTTCTTGCCGCCATCGGCCTCCGGCGTCAGGCGCGGGATGCGGTTGGAGGTGCCGGGGCCCGTCCAGCGGTCCAGCACATAGGTCTGCATATTCACCAGCGGGAAGTCGGCGCGGCGCGTGGCGTCGTAGATGTCGTTGCCCACCGTCGCGTAGAAGAGGGCCGACACATCAAATCCCTTCCAGGAAGCCCCCAGGTTGAAGCCGAAGGTCCAGTCGGGCATACCCTTGCCGATTTTCACACGGTCCTGGTCGTCGATGACACCGTCGCCGGTCACATCCACGAACTTCACGTCGCCGGCCACCGCATAGGGCTGCAGGCGCTCGCCGGCCGCATTCACATAGGCCTGAGCCTCAACGTCGCTCTGGAAAATGCCGTCGGTCTTATAGCCCCAGAAGAACGGGAAAGGCTCGCCGTTTTCGGCGCGGGAGATGGTGCCCAGGTTGCCGCGCACCGCATCGAAGTTCTGGTAGCCGGTGTCGTTACCCAGCTGCACCAGCACATTGCGGTTGTAGGAACCGTTCAGGCCCAGGGAGAAGTCGAAATCGCCCACGGAGTGCTTCCAGCTAAGGTCGAACTCCACACCGGCGTTCTTCATGTTACCCACATTGCCCCAGGGCAGACTATTGCCGATGTAAGCCGGCAGGGACTTGTACATGAGCATGCCGTTGGTGCGCTTGTCGTAGTAGTCCAGCGAGAAGGAAAGGGCGTTCCCGAAGAAGCCGAGGTCTACACCCAGGTCCGTCTGCACGGATTCCTCCCACTTGAGGGCCGCGTTGGAGTAGGCTCTGGGGATGAGGCCCGGAGCCAGCGCCACCAGGTTGTCAACGCCCAGCATATAGCCCGCGATGCCCTGCATCATGGACGTATAGGCAAAGGAGCCAATGTTCTGGTTACCGTTCTTACCCCAGCTGGCGCGCAGCTTCACGCGGGTGAGCCAGGCGGGGCGGCCTTGCATGAAAGCCTCGTTGGTGAGGTTCCAGCCGGCAGAAACAGACGGGAAATTGGCCCACTTGTTCTCCGGGGAGAAGTTGGAGGAGCCGTCCCGGCGGAGAGTCAGCTCCAGCATGTAACGCTCGCCGTAGTTGTAGCTCACACGGGCAAAGTAAGAAGCCAGGCGGCTCTTCGGGCTGGGAGCACCGGAAGCGCTGCGCAGATTGGAATCCTGGTCCGTGGCGTCAATCCACGGCTGGGACACATTGCGGATCTTGTAGCTGGTGCCGCTCAGATAGTCGTCGGAGTGGGAATAGGCACTCTGGCCGATGATGGCATTGAAGTTATGGCCCTCGCCCACGGTGAACTCATAGGACAGCGTGTTCTCCAGCTGCCAGGACACGGCACGGCTCACGGAAGACCACACGGTGGAACTCTCGCTCTGGTGATTGGAGTTCATATAGAACGGGATGGAGTAGCCGTCGTCCTTGGTCATGAGGAGGTCGGCGCCCACAGAGCTTTTCAGTTTCAGCCCCTTGACCAGTTCCAGTTCGGCATAACCGCCGGCCACAATCTTGTCGGTGAAATAGGTATCCGTAGGCTGGTGCAGCAGGGCCACCGGGTTCGGCATGGCGGCGTACTGGTCCCCTACGATGGAGAAAGGACGGCCTTCGGAGTCCCGGATGGCGGTGGGATGCTCGGCCAGGAGTTCCTCGGGATTCTCTGCATATACCGGAAGAATCGGGGACAGGGAGATGGCGCAGCCCAGCACCGAACCATACTCACTGTTGGCGCTGATGGACTTGGAATTGTCGTGGGAATAGGTCACGTTCGTTCCGAGGCGCAGTTTCCGAAGGAAGTTACTGCTCTCCGAGCGGTCGAACACCGTGTAGTTGTTGTTGGCCCGGAGCGTGAAACGGCTGTAGTTGGAATGATTGTAGTTGCCGCCGATGATACCCTCCTGGTAGAAGTAACTGCCGGAAAGGTAGTAGTTAGACTTGTCGTTCCCGCCGGAGATGCTCAGCTGATGATCCACGATGGGCGCATTGCGGTTGAACACCTCTTTCTGCCAGTCCGTGCCCTCGCCGAAGGCGTAAGGATCGTCATAGACCGGCTGCTGGCCGATGTTCATATACATCTCATTCATAATGAGGGCGTACTGCGTAGCGTTGAGCACGTCCAGTTTCTTCCAGGGATTCTGCACACCGCAGGAGCCGCTGTAGGTAACCACGGCCTTTCCCTCGGCGCTTCCCTTCTTGGTGGTCACCAGGATAACGCCGTTGGCACCGCGGGAGCCGTAAATGGCAGCCGATGCCGCATCCTTCAGGATTTCCACAGACTCGATGTCGGAAGGGTTGATATAGTCGATCCCGCCGGTGACGGGCATCCCGTCCACAATGTACAGCGGGTTGGAATCATTGATGGTGCCGATACCTCTCACGCGGACGCGGGAGGCAGCGCCGGGCTGGCCGGAGGAGGAAGTGATGGTGACGCCGGAGACCATACCGCGAAGGACATTGTCCACGCGGGTGGGGGCGACGGCCGAGAGCTGATCGGCCTTCACGGAGCTGATGGCAGCGGTGAGCACAGACTTCTTCTGCACGCCGTAACCCACGACTACAGACTCGTCCAGGAGGGAAATGTCCTCCTTCAGGGTGAGCTCGTACTCACTGGCGCGGCCGATGGCAATCTGCTGGTCCTCGTAGCCCATGCAGACGACCTTGAGCATACGGGCCGATGCCGGCACTTCGAGGGACCATCGGCCCTCAAAATCCGTCGTCGCGGCGGTCTGCGTGCCCTCCAGGAGGACGACGGCGCCGATGACGGGCTCTCCGTGCTCGTCGGCGATGACGCCGCTCACCTTGCGGCTCGCGGTCTTAGCCTGCGGCTGCGGGGCGGGCCGATAAATCTGGATCTGCTTGCCGGAGACCGTCCACTTGACGTCGGTGCCCGCGAAGAGCTGGCCAAGCACCTCATTGATGTCGGCGTTCTCCAACTGGACGCTCACCTTGCGGGACAGGTCCACGTCGGTGCTGCGCACAAGGAGAGAGCCGTCCATGCGCGTACAAAGCACATCCAGGACCTCCTTGATGGTCATCTGAGGCGCCTGCTGCGCCCAGGACGGGGCCGCAACAAGGACCAGCCAGGAGATGGCCGTTACTAGTTTTAGGAAAAGTTTTCGCATGAATGAACAGGAATTATTTATGTTGGATTTCAATCGTATCCTCGGTACGGTGCCACTTGTATTTATGGTCAATATCGATATAGGTCAGAATCTCGTCGATGGACAGGCCGGAAGAAATCTTACCCGTGAAACGCTCGCCCTGGAAGAGCTTGTCGCCGTACACGAAGTGCACACCGTAGACGCGTTCTATGTAATGGAGGATTTCCGGAATGGATTTGTCGGTGAAGACAATCTTGCCGAGAGTCCAGTCGGAGACGGCCATATCGGCCATCTCCAGGCGAATCTTTCCGCTGGCGCGAGAGACCACGGCGCAGTGGCCGGGCTTCAGCGTGACTTCCCCGGCGGGGGCGGTCAGCAGCACGGAGCCTTCCAGAAGGGAGACGGCGATATCGGCCTCGTCGGCGTAGCTGCGCACATTGAATACGGTACCTTTGACGGTGACGCAGGCCTCTCCGGCATGCACGCGGAAGGGGTTTTTGGCGTCCTTGGCCACCTCGAAGTAGCCCTCGCCTTCCAGCACCACGTCACGGTAGCCACGGCCGAAACGGCGGCCGAAGCTCAGGGACGAGCCGGCGTTCAGGCAGGCACGGGTGCCGTCCGGCAGGACGGTTTCGGTGCCGGTGCCGCGGGTGGCGGCGATGGTGGTCATATCGGCCTGACTCAGGAACTGATTGGCCTCCTGGAAGCGGCGGCCTTCGACAAGGGCCACGCCCAGCGCCACCACGGCAGCGATGCTGGCGGCCACGGCGAGGGGTCTCCAGAAGCTGTATACCTTGGGTTTGATGCGGGATTGCAGGCGGCGGAAGTCCTGTGCCTTCGTCTTTTCAAAGGCCGGCATGCAGGCAGCGGCATAGGCGTTCTGCATTTCGCGGAAGCGGGCCTGGAAGGCTTCGTCGGAGTTCATGAGGGCGAGGAATTCGGTTCTTTCCTCATCGGTCAGCTGGTTCGCAAAGTAGGCGGCCAGTAAGTTTTCGTGTTCTTGGGTCATTGCGAAATTTGAGTTACTCACCCTTATATACACGAAAAATCCGCCCTGCGTTTAAAGGCGGATGAAAATTATTTCACGAATTTTATCGAGGGCTATTTTCAGCTGTACCCGAATGGTGGAAGGGGCCACACCCAGTTTCTCGGCAATGTCGGCTGTATCCATCCCTTCAAAGAAATGCAGCTGGAAGATTTCCCCGCAGCGCTTGGGGAGCTGCTCCGACAGGTCGGTGATCATGCCCACCAGCTCCTCCACTTCCCCATCGTCGTAAGGCGCCACGTCCGGGAGAGATTCCATCAGGGTTACTTCGGCCAGTTTGCGATGATCCCGCAGGTAGTTCAGACAGGTGTTCTTCACCCCGGCAATCAGATACGGAAGCGGTGGATACTTCAGTTGGTCCCGGCGTTCCCACACTTTCAGGAACACGTCGTTCACCAGCTCCCGTGCCTTCTCGAAATCGCGTACATAAGTGACGGCCACGCCGCAGAGGTATGAATAGTAGGCATCATACAGACTGCGGAAACACTGCTGGTCAGATTCGATAATTCCCTGAACGGTTATGGGTGTTATTCGTGGCATGTCCCCAATTTCGACCTGCAAAGGTAATGCACTTGCCTTGAAAAAGCAAAGGGCACAAAAAAAGACCGGAGGTTCCGGTCTTTTTTGTGGAGGTGAGCGGACTCGAACCGCTGTCCAAACGTCGCACCAGGCGGCTTTCTACATGCTTATCCTTCCTTTGGTTGTAGGGGAAGCCCTGCCGGAAGGCGGGCGAAGCGTCCCTTAGCCTTTAAGTCTTAGCCGGATTTAGAGGCGTCCTCCGGAGCGGCCTCAAATGGATGATACCCCTTGATCGGCCCTTAAGAGGCGGAAAGGCCGAGGGATACTCGTCGGCGGCGCAACCTTGGCGCGGCGGATTAAGCTAATTGGACTTGGCCGAATTAGGCAGCGAGTGCATAGTTGTTGTTGGCAACTGATTTTTCGAAGTCTGAGATTCACGGGCTAGGCTTCAACGCCCGACATGCTTACCGTCCGACATCAGCGCTGTCAAAACCAAAACACCCCCGTCAAACGATACTGCAAAGGTACAAAGAAATATTTTTATCTTTGCATTATGAAAACTAAAAACTTACTTATTTCCCTGGCCTTCCTGCTATTCTCGCTGACAGCCTGCCAGAAGGAACCCGTGTCTGCTGTAGACCCGCTCCCCTTCCCAATGGACGTCAACAAAGACCGCAGCGTAGCCCCCGGAGATGATTTCTTCCAGTTCTGCAACGGCACATGGCTCAGCCAGACCCCCATCCCCGACCACACACCCACCGGAGGCCTTTACGCCTCTACCCCCGCGATGGACAGCCGCCTGGAAGAGCTCAAAAAGAGCAATCCGCAGATCGGGCATTTCTTCCGGCTGAAGGACGAAATGTTCGACCACGAAGCGGCCTCTCTCGAATACATCCGCCAGCAAAAAGAAGCCATAAAGAAACCCACAAGTCCGGAAGAAGCCTTCCGCACCATCGGTGAAATGCTCAAAGACGGCGTGCCCACCATGGTGCAGGCCGGCTTAATTACCCTGGACGGTAAGATCATCATATATCTGGTTCCCTTTACCCCCAGCGTAGTCAAAAGCGGAGAGATGGTACCGGCAACGAAGGCCGATAACCCCACCCCGCTGCAGTGGATTGCCGAAGGATTGGGCGTAGAAATAAGCCAGGTGTACTACGACCCCGCCCTGGACGAAGAGCTGAGCACACTCGATGTGGACGATCTCTACGAATACATGCTGGGCGGCTGGGACGACTATGAACTCTATGCAAAGCCCACGGGCTTCGACCCCGACTTTCTGGACGCCACGGCCCGCAACCTCATTAACTATGAGCTTTCCTACTACTTTGTACAGGCCTACGTCCCCGCAAGCATCAAGGAAAAATACCTGGACCTGACCCGGATGGTCCGCGACACCTTCCGTGAACGGCTGGAGAAGGTGGACTGGATGAGCGAAACCACCCGAAGCAACGCCCTCAAGAAGCTGGACGCCATGAAACTCATGGTAGCCTACCCCGACCAGTGGCATATGGACTGCATCCCGGACATCACCGGCTGCAAAACTTTCGTGGAAGTAGCACACCGCCTGGGCACCGCCAACACACTGCTCATCACCAAACTGGCCGGCAGCGAAGACCTCTTCACCCAGATGCTCCTCACCTACTCGAAGAACGCCACGGGGCAATACACGCAGTACGACCTGCTCCTGTCAAACGCCATGTATTTTGAGGATCTCAACGGCATCGCCATCTATCCGGCTTTCATGTTGCCGCCCATCGTCAAGGAGAACGTGACCAGCGCCAGGGACTTTGCCGTCTTCACCGCCATCGGCCATGAAATCACGCACGGCTTCGATTCCAACGGCTCCAAATACGACGAGCGGGGCAACGTCCGTAACTGGTGGACCGTAGCCGACCAAATGGCTTTCGAAGACCGCCAGCAGAAGCTCATCCGCTGCTACGAGCACCTGCCCCTCGACCCCGCCGGACATCCGGGCGTCTATTGCAACGGCACCCGTACCCTGGGCGAAAATATTGCCGACCTGGGCGGTTTCCTCACCGTGCTGGATGCCTATAAGAAATACCTGACCAATAACGGCTTCACCGGTGAAACCTACAAGGAGCAACTGCGCAAGCTCTACGAATGCTACGCCGACATCTGGTGCGTCCAGTACAGCGACCGTTACTGGCCCATTTTCATCAGCCAGGACGTCCATTCCGTTGCCCGCGCCCGCGTCAACGGCGTGGTAATGAACACCGACCTCTGGTACGACCTGTACAACGTAACCCGCAACAACATCCTTTACCTTTCCCCCGAACAACGAACTTATATCTGGTAATGGAAATAATGGCTGCAAAGAAAGGCAAAATACTCATTGTTGACGACAATGCCGGCATCCGCCAGGCATTGAAAATCCTGCTGCCCCTGCACTTCCGGGAGGTGGAGACCCTCCCCTCCCCGGTAACACTCGTCAGTACGCTGGAGCGCTTCCGGCCAGACGTAGTGCTGCTGGACATGAATTTCAACACAGACATCAACACAGGCAACGAAGGCCTCTACTGGGCCGGCGAAATCAAACAGATGATGCCGGCCGTAGAGGTGGTCCTGTTCACCGCCTACGCCGACATAGCCCTGGCCGTGGAAGGCATGAAGCGCGGTGCCTTCGACTTCATCGTGAAGCCGTGGGACAACGAAAAACTGGTGGACACCCTCACCAAAGCGCGGGACAAAGCGCAGAAGGCCATGCCCGCCCCTCATCCCGCGCAGAGCGAAGGAGCCATGTACTGGGGCACCTCCCGCCCGATGGCCCTCATCCGGAAGACCGTCCAGAAAATCGCCCCCACCGACGCCACCGTCCTCATCACCGGCGAAAACGGCACCGGCAAAGACGTCCTCGCGCGGGAAATCCACGCGCAGAGCCTCCGGAGCGGAAGGCCGATGGTCGCCGTCGACGCAGGCGCCATCACCGAGACCCTCTTCGAGAGCGAACTCTTCGGCCATGTCAAAGGCGCCTTCACCGACGCCCACACAGACCATATCGGCAAATTTGAGCAGGCCGATGGCGGTACGCTGTTCCTGGACGAAATCGGCAACATTCCCCTGCACCTGCAGGCCAAGCTGCTGCGCGTCATCCAAAGCCGCAGCGTCGTGCGGGTAGGCGGCTCCAAGGCCACCCCCGTGGACATCCGCCTCATCTGCGCCACCAACATGGACCTGGAGCAGCTGGTGCGCGAAGGCCGCTTCCGCGAAGACCTCTACTACCGCATCAACACGGTGCACATCGCCCTCCCGCCCCTGCGCGAGCGGAAGGAAGACATCGTCCCCCTGGCCGAAAGGTTCATCGGCCAATACGCAGAAAAGTACCACCGTCCCCTCGCCGGCCTCACCGATTCGGCCAAGAAAGCGCTGGAGGCGGGCCGATGGAACGGCAATATCCGCGAGCTGCAGAACTGCATCGAGAAGGCCGTCATCCTGGCCGACACTCCTGTCACGCCGAGCGAAGCGAACAATCTGTCGGCCCAGGACCTTCAGATAGATTCTTCGGGAACGAGTGCCCTCAGAATGACAAAGAATGTGGCCGAAGATGAGGAAGCCCTTGTAAAAGAGGCCGTCGAGCGCTGCGACGGCAACATCTCCGCCGCCGCCAAGATGCTGGGCGTGAGCCGGCCCACGATGTATGCGAAGATGAAAAAGTACGGCCTGTAATGCCCACCGTCTATGTCATATTGCTAGTCATCCTCGCCGCGGCCGTCGCGGCGGTGGTGGCCAGTATCCGTACAAGGCAGAAAGACATCCGGAAGGTAGCCTACATGATGGACGCGCTGGAAGACGGCGAACTCAACTTCCGCTTTCAGGAGAAGAACAAGTTCAACCGCACCCTCAACCGTATCCGCACCATCTTCGAGCGGCAGCGGCAGGCGCACGAGCAGGACTCCTGGACCAAGCTCATCCGCGTCCTCACCCACGAAATCATGAACACGGTGTCCCCTATCGCGTCCCTCAGCGACGCCCTGGCCAAGTCCATGGACGAAAACGGCCACAGCGAACTGGACGTCAAGACCGGCCTGGACACCATCTCCGACTCCTCCAAGAACCTCATCAAGTTTGTAGAGACCTACCGCCAGCTCTCCGGCGTGGCGAAGCCCCTGCGCAAAGCCATCGACCTGCAGGAGTTCATGGAAAAGGTCCTCAAACTGAACAGCGAATTCGCCGCAGAAAACGGCGCCGTCTGTACTTATCGGTCCGAAGAAGAAGACCTCATGATCTATGCCGACGAAGGGCAGATTTCCCAGCTTCTCATTAACCTCATCAAGAACGCCCTGCAGGCAGGGGCCAAGCACATTGACATCCGCGGGCGCATGGGTAAGGACGACGAAGTAATCCTGCTGGTCTCCAACGACGGGGCCCCCATTCCCGTTTCGGCCCAGGAGCAGATCTTCGTGCCTTTTTACACCACCAAGGCGCAGGGCTCCGGTATCGGCCTTTCTCTTGCCCGGCAGATCATGCGGCAGCACAACGGTTCCATCGACCTCCTTCGCAGCGACGCCACCTGCACCATTTTCCAGCTGGTTTTCCGCTAGTTGTAAAGCAAAAGTGTAAAGTACTTTACACATCTTTACACTTTAGCAAAACACAAACTCCCTCACATACAATAATTTACGTTTTTGGCACAGCACCTGCTACTATGCCAAAGCGTTAAACATAAATAACCGCATGAAAAGTAATTTCATTCGTATTGTAGTTTCTGCCTTGGCGCTCGTTGTGACAATCAGCGCCAAGGCGCAAACTACTCCTCTGAGCCTGCACGACTGCATGGCCTACGCCATCTCGCATTCCACCCGGATGCGCATTCAGCAGGCCGTCATCGGCGATGCCCGGATTGACCGGCGGGATGCGGCGCTGGCCCTCTTCACCCCGACAATCAGCGCGCAGACCTACGCCTACTACAACTTCGGCCGCAGCATCGACCCGCAGACCAACACGTATTTCACCACCACCTCCTTCCATAACAATTACGACATCAACGCCGGCTACACCCTCTTCGACGGGTTCCAGGCCGTGAACAATTACAAAATCTCCAAAACGTGCCTGCAGATAGCCCAGTCCATGGAAAAGCAGGCCGAGGCCGACATCTGCCTCGCTGTCATGGAAGCCTACTGCAACGTCGTCTATTACGGACGCCTGCGCGAGGTATACGAGGAGCAGGTGGCCACCGCCGGGACGCTGCTGCAAAAGGCCCTGCGCCAGGAGGAACTGGGCCAGAAAAGCCACGCCGACGTGGTGCAGATAGAGGCCGATCTGGCCGATGCCCGCTACAACCTCATCGCCGCCGCCAACCAGTACGCCAGTCAGAAGATGACCCTGGCCGACCTGATGTTCTGGCCGATGGATGAGGAGCTGGTAATCGAAAGAGACGTTCCCAGCGTCACCCCCGACCCGATAAACGTCACCCCCGACCTGATCGGGGGTCTCCCCGCCCTGCAAATCGCCTCCTGGCAGGTCCTCAACGCCAAACGGGAGCTGAACACCGCCCAGTGGCAGCTGCTGCCCACCGTGGGCCTCTACGCCGGCTGGGGCACCAGCTACTACACCTACCAGGGTTCCCAGACCAGCAGTTTTGCCAGCCAGTTCAAAAACAACGGCGGCGAATACATCGAACTCACCCTCTCCTTCCCCATCTGGAGCCGCCTGAGCAAGCAGTCTGCCATCAGGAAAAGGCGCCACGCCCTGGAAAAAGCCCAGGCCGAATACGACCAGAAACTGCGGGAAGTGGAGTCGGAAGTAAGACGCGCTGTTCAGGACCGCGACGGCGCCGGGCAAGCCTTCCTCCAGGCCCAGCGCAAAGCCGCCGTCCAGGAAGAAGCCTACACCCTCAACTTAAAGCGCCTGGAACAGGGACTCATCTCCCCCATCGAGTTCCAGACAGCCAATAACAATTACCTCCGGGCCCAGGCCGACGAGATGAATTCCCACCTCACGTACTACATCAAGCAGGCCGTTGTAAAGTATTATAATGGAATCGAATACATAAATCAATAATGGATAAGGTTATCGAAAAGAAAAAAGGCTGGAGAGCAGCGTTCACCAAGAAGGCACTGCCGTGGTGGCTGGGTGCTTTTATGCTGGCGTTCATCATCTATCTGGCAGTACGTCCGAGCAACAAGACCCTCCGGGTAGACAAAGACAGCCTTACCGTCTATACCGCCGAAAAGGGCGAGTTCAACGACTACATCCGTGTGAACGGCCGCGTGCAGCCCATGACCACCATCCAGTTGAGCCCCCAGGAAGGCGGCATTGTCCAGACCATCCTCATCGAGGAAGGCGCCACCGTGAAAGCCGGAGACCCTATCCTCATCCTTTCCAATGACAACCTGGACCTCCAGATCCTCAACGCCGAGGCAGAACTGGCCGAAAAGGAGAACATCCTCCGCAACACCCAGATCCAGATGGAGCAGCAAAAGCTGGACGTACGCCAGAGCGTCATGGAATACAGCACCCAGGCCGAGCGCCTGAAACGTGCCTACGAGCAGCAGAAAGCCCTCTACGAAGACAAACTCATTGCCCGCGAGGACTTCCTCAAGGCCCAGGAAGACTACCGCCTGGCCACCCAGAAGTACGAGCTCATCCGTGAGCGCGCCAAGCAGGACAGCCTCTTCCGCGGCACCCAGGTAGACCGCATGGAGGAATCCCTGGACAATATGATTCTGAATATGCAGATGATCAGAAAGCGCAAGGCCAACCTCATCGTGAAAGCGCCCATCGACGGCGTGCTGGGCCTGCTGGACGTGGTCCTGGGGCAGAGCATCGCCAGCGGCACCAAAATCGGCCAGATCAACTCCGTGGGCACCTACAAGGTGGAAGCGCAGATAGACGAGCACTACATCGACCGCGTGGTCGAGGGCCTGCAGGCCACCTTCGAGCGGCAGGGCGAAACGTTCTCGACCGTCATCCGCAAAGTCTACCCGGAGGTGCGCGAAGGAAAGTTTAAGGCCGATTTCAAATTCGACGGCGAGCAGCCGGACAACATCCGCGCCGGGCAGACCTACTACCTGAACCTGCAGCTGGGCCAGCCCGAAGAAGCAGTGATTATCCCCCGCGGCACCTTCTACCAGAAGACCGGCGGTAAATGGATATACGTAGTCAACAAAGAAGGCAACAAAGCCGCCAAACGGGAAATCCGCATCGGCCGCCAGAATCCCCAGTACTACGAAGTGCTGGAAGGCCTGGCCCCCGGCGAGCGGGTCATCACTTCCGGCTATGACAATTTTGGCGACAGCGATGTCTTAGTATTCTAACCTTATGATTATAAAGAACCTCAAAAGCCTGCTGCACCGCTATCCAGTGGCAGTCCTGCTTAACTTCACGGGTCTCGTGGGGGCTTTTGTTGCCTTCGCGTTGATTATCCTCCAGGCCCAATATGAGCTCTCCTTCGATAAGTGCCATCCCGCCGCCGAGCGCATCTTCCGTATCGACAAGGCCGACGACCAGACCCTCTTCCGGAACGTCCTTCCGCGCGGGTTTGTGGACGACGTCATCGGCTCATCGGCCCATATCCAGGCCGGCACGGCCCTCCTCCCCTTCTACGGCAGCATGTATTTCACCGTCACGGGCGAGCAGACAGGCTACAAGCGGGATGTGGTCTTTGCCTCCGCGGGGTTCATCGACACCTTCGGCATCCCGATGGTAGAAGGCGACAACACCGCGCTGACCCAGGGCGGACACGCGATTATCCCCCGGTCTTTGGCCAGTGTCCTCTTTCCGGACGGCCCGGCCCTCGGCAAAACCCTCAAGACGGATGTCACCGGCATCCTGAAGGACGGCATCGCCACCATCGGGGGCGTCTATGAAGACTTCCCTTCCAACACACAGCTGAACAATGTCATCTACCTGGCCCTGGACGATATTCTGGAGGGCAATTACGAGAGCGCCAACTTCGTCGGCTACGTCAAGCTGGACAACACCGCGAACGCGCAGGCGGTGGCCGACGAATTCAACGCCCACTTCCAGTTCGACCCCAACGACGACTGGCTCTCCCCCATCAAGCTGGTGCCCTTCACCAGCATCTACTTTCTCCACGAAGGGGGCATCTACAAGAGCGGCAGCCTGGGCCAGCTGATTCTGCTGATTGGCATCGCCATCCTCATCCTAGGTATCGGCCTTATCAACTTCACCAACTTCTACGTGGCGCTCACGCCGCTGCGCATCCATTCCATCAACCTGCAGAAGATTCTGGGTTCCTCTACGAGCCATCTGCGGCATCTGGTGGTGGCCGAATCCCTCATCTGGTGCCTTTGCGCGTTCGCTGTGGCTGCGCTCCTGCTGGGGCCGGTCTCCGATGCGCTCTTTACAAGCGGCGTGCTCATGCAGGCCTTTGCCCTCTCCAAGCATGGAGCCCTGCTCGCTACAGTGGGCGCCGTAGCCGTAGCTACCGGCATCCTCGCCGGCATCTGGCCGGGCATCTACTCCACCTCCGGGCAGCCGGCCCTCATCCTTCGCGGCAACTTCGGCCTGTCGGCCTCCGGCAAAACGCTCCGCGCCATCCTGGTGGGCGTGCAGCTGGTGATCTCCACGGCCCTTTTGGTTTTCGTCCTTTACGTGCAGCACCAGAGCACTTTCATGCAGGAGTATCCCTGCGGCTTTGACAAGACCAATGTAGCCGTGCTGGAACTGGACCAGGAAAGCAGTAGCAGCAAGACCGGGTGGCTGCGCGAGGAACTGCGCAAGCTCCCCGAAGTGGTGGATGTAGGCTTTTCAGGAGACCTCTTCGGCGGCACCGACGTCTTCCAGTCGGGAGAAGTGGACTTCGGCGACGGCAACCAGACGCTCATCAACATTGAAGGCTGCAGCTGGAACCTTCCGGAACTGCTGGGCATGGAAATCACGGAAGGCATCGGTTTCGCCGACGGCGACCACTACAAGCTCCTTCTCACCGAAGACACGCGCGCCCATGGCGCCGAGCTCAAGGTCTACCCCACCCTGTGGCGGGACGGCGAGGTCAAAGGCTTTGTGAAGAACCTCAACCTCTCCTCCCTGCGCACCCACGACACGTCCGTCGCGCTTGTCGCCTTGAACCTTGACGAGAGGACCTTCCTCCCGTGGACATATATCAAGCTCACCGATGGGGCCGACCCCGTCGTCGCCGTCCGGAAGATCCGCGCCGTCCTCAAGGAGATGAACCCCGTGAACCCGTACGACATCCGCTTCTACGATACCATCGGCAAAAATCTCTACAGCGACGAGGAGCGCCTGCGCCTGTCCGTATGGATTTTCTCCCTCCTGGCGGTCCTCCTTTCCCTGGTGGGCATCTGGGGACAGGTCCTCATGGACGTGCAGTACAAGCGCACGGAGATTGCCGTCAAGCGGGTGCTGGGGGCTTCCGGAAACGGCATCCTCCGCGAGGGGCTGTGGCTGTACCTGAAGATGGTGGCCGTCTGCTATGTGGTGGCCGCCCCGCTGGGCTGGGTCATCTCGGAGTACTACCTGCGGCAGTTCGTCCACCGCGTGGGCTTCTGCCCGGATGTGTTCGTCCTTTCCCTCATCGTGGTGGCCGGCCTCTGCGCGCTGGTTGTATCGGCCCACTATTTCCGCGCCACGCGCAGCAATCCTTCCGACGTATTAAAGAAAGACTAAGCCAGTATGCATTCCTTTTGGAACTTCCTTAAGAAGAACAAGTTATACGGAGCCGTGAATCTCATCGGGCTCACGGTCTCCATGGCCTTCGTGTTGCTCCTTGCCGCCTACGTCCAGCGCCAGCTGCGAACCGACTCCTTCCAGGAGAACGCCGACCGTATTTACATCTTCGGCAACGAAGAAACCCTCATGGCCGGCTACTGGCTGGACAAGCACTTGAAGAACGAGTTCCCGGAGATTGAGAAGGGCTGCGCCGTCGCGAAGCTGGCCCCCTGGGCCGACTTCCACATCGACGGGATGGACGGCGAGCTCGCCAAGGGCAGCGTCACCTGCGCCGACAGCACCTTCTTCGAGATTTTCAGCTATGAGCTGGCCGAGGGAAACAAGGCCGATTGGAAAGGCTCCTGGGACCGCTGCATGGTGAGCGAAGAGTTTGCCCGCACACATTTCCCTGGCCAGGAGGTCATCGGCCGGGTGCTTTACAGCGAAGCCGTGGACGCAGACCTCACCATCTGTGGCGTGTTCAAGGACTTCGGCAACTCCATTATTGTTTCGCCGGACATTCTCGTCCGCGGCGAGATGATGTGGAAGACAAACTCCGCCAACAACGAGCACATGAGCAACGCCAGCAGTTCCATCTGCGTGCTCATGGCCCATCCGGGCGCCGACCTTCCGGCCCGCCGCGCCGACATCCTGTCCTGGTGCGAGGAGAACTACTGGCTGTACCGCAGCCGCTGCGACGTGGTGCGCCTGGTTCCCCTGAGGGATGTCTACTTCCTGAAGGACAACGCCGTAGACGGCACTCTGACGCTGCAGTTCGGCAACCGCGACCTGGTGAACCTGCTGCTGGGGATGTGCCTGGTGCTGCTGGCCTTCGCGGTGCTCAACTACATCAACATGACCACGGCACTCACGGGCTTCCGCGCGAAGGAAATGGCGACGCGCCGGCTTGTCGGGGCCGACAAAAAAGGCATCTTCTTCAAGATTATCTCTGAAAGCACGCTCATCTGCGGCATTTCCATGGTGCTGGCCGTTCTTCTGGCCGAAGCCCTGGCGCCCGCAGCCTCCAGCGTGCTGGACTACCAGGTGAGCATTTTCGGGGCCATCTCCCCCATGAACGTGCTGCTTGTCTTTGTCTTCATCCTGGTGCTGGGCTTCCTCTCGGGCCTCATCCCGGCCCTTTTGATCCAGAAGGCGCAGCCTATAGAGATTGTGCGCGGCACCCTGCGCCGGAAGACCAAGACCACCTACAGCAAGCTCATCATCGTCGTCCAGAACGTCGTGGCGGTGGTGATGATTGTGAGCGCCCTCACCATGAACCTACAGATTCATCACCTGGTGAACGCCGACCTTGGCTATAACACCAAGGATATCATGGTCATCGGCAACCATTACGGCAATGCCGGGGACCTGCGTCCCCTGCTGGACCGCTGGAAGGCGGAGCCCTGTGTGGAGGCCATCGGCCTGGGGAATGGCACGCCGCTCGCCGGGACCAACAACATGACCGCGCAGCTCAGCAGCGGCAACTGGGTCTCCTTCCAGCAGATTGTCGGCGACGACGGCTATTTCAGCATCCTGGGCCTGCGCAAAAAGCAGGACAACCACATTGCCAACAACTGGTGGCTCAATGAGTACGCTTTCAAGCAGATTGGCATCGAAGAGGATGCCGAGAGCTTTGACGAGACCCCGATCGGCGGTATTTACTACGACTTCAAGATCAAGCCGCTGGAGACGGATCAGTTTGCTGCGCTCATCTTTAACTACGGGGAGTACCCGGAGGAAACCTACCCCTGGACCATTCTTGTCAAGACAAACGGGGACCACGCAGCCGCCATTCAGGCGCTGGGAAAGTCCCTGGCAGAGATTCATCCGGACCGTTCCTTCGAGCCCTTCTACCTGGAAGACCAGATTGCAGATGGCTTTGCCAATGAAAGAAGGGTTCTCAAGATTGTCTTCATCTTTACGCTGCTGTCCATCCTGGTGAGCGCCCTGGGCCTCTTTGCCATGAGTTCCTACTACATGCAGCAGGAAACCCGCAGCGTCTCGGTCAAGAAAGTTTTCGGAGCCGACAAGGCCGGCATCCTCCGCCAGCTGATACTTGCTTTCATGGAGCTGGTAGGGATTTCCTTTGTCCTGGCCATTCCTATCGGCTATTATATTATGAACCGTTGGCTCGAAGGCTACAGCCATCATATCGGCCTCCATGGGTGGATCTTTGCGGTATCCGGCCTTACTGTAGCCTTCCTTGCCGCGGTCTCTGTCCTCTACCAGAGTATCCGCACGGTCAATATCAACCCCGCTGAATCGTTGAAGAAAGAATAAAAAACAGATACTATGATTACCGTTAGCAATCTTTGCAAAGTCTTCCGCACGGAAGAAATCGAGACTACCGCCCTCAATGGCGTATCTTTCGAGATTAAGGACGGCGAGTTCGTCGCCATCATGGGACCTTCGGGTTGCGGCAAGTCCACGCTCCTGAACATCCTGGGCCTGCTGGACAATCCCACCAGCGGCAGCTACAAACTGCTGGGGACGGAGGTGGCCAACCTCAAGGAGAAAGAGCGCACCAAGTTCCGCAAGGGCAATATTGGCTTTGTATTCCAGAGCTTCAATCTGATTGACGAGCTCAATGTCTACGAGAACATTGAGTTACCACTGCGGTACCTGAACATTTCGGCCTCCGAGCGCCGCCAGAAGGTTACCGAGATCATGAAGCGCATGGCCATCAGCCACCGTGCCAGCCACTTCCCGCAGCAGCTCTCCGGCGGTCAGCAGCAGCGCGTAGCCATCGCCCGCGCCGTAGTCGCCGGCCCGAAACTGATCCTGGCCGATGAACCCACCGGTAACCTGGACTCCAAAAACGGCAAGGAAGTGATGGACCTCCTGAAGGAACTCAACGCCGAAGGCACCACCATCGTCATGGTTACCCACTCCCAGAAAGACGCCGCCTGCGCCCAGCGCACCATCGACCTCTTCGATGGCCAGATCGTCTCCGACGTCAAGAAGGAACTTTAAAAACGCCGTCCAGCAGGGCAGCGAAGGCTAACCGAAGAGGGTCTCTTTGAGAATTTCGGAGACGGTGGGGTGCGGGAGGATGACGGATTTGAGGGCGTCCACGGAGAGGCCTTTGTCAATGGCCACACAGGCGGCTGCGATGATTTCGGAGCAGGGGTTGCCCAGCATGTGAACGCCAACGACGGCGCCGTCCGAAACGAGGATTTTGCAGAGGCCTTCGCCGCGCTCATTTTCGGCCACAAAGCGGCCGGAGTAGGCCAGGGGCAGTTTGAGAACCTCGACAGGGATGCCCTTGGCGGCGGCATCGGCCTCGGTGAGACCTACGCCCGCGACTTCAGGGTTGGTGTAGACCACTCCCGGAACGGCTTTATAGCTCATGGCGTCCGGGCGGCCCAGGATGGTGTTCACGGCAACCTCGCCCTCGCGGGATGCCGTATGGGCCAGCATGGAGAAGCCCGTCACGTCGCCGGCGGCATAGAGGCCGGGAACGGAAGAACGCATCTGCGCGTCCACCTTGATGCCGTAGGGCCGCCCGGCAGGATTGAGCGCGAGCTCGACGCCCGCATTTTCAAGGCCGATACCCTCCAGCACAGCCCTGCGCCCTACAGAAACCAGAATGCGGTCTCCGGCTACGCGGGACTCGGTGCCGTCCGGGGCCACGAAGACCACCTCGTTGCCTTCCACGGCCGTTACCTTGCAGTTCAGGTGGAACTGCACGCCTTTCTTTTCATATTGAGCCTGGAGCATGGCGCTGATCTCGGCGTCCATCGGCCCCAGAATCTTGGGCATCATCTCCACCACCGTCACTTCCGTGCCGATAGAGTTGAAGAAGCTGGCGAACTCCATGCCGATAACACCGCCGCCGATGATGACAAGCTTAGCAGGCTTCTCCGGCAGGGAGAGGATTTCCCGGTTGGTGACCACCACGCCGCCGAGGCCTTCGCGGAGGCCCGGGATGGGCGGAACCACGGCTTCGGAGCCCGTGCACACAAGCACGTTGGCAGCCGTGTAAGTTTCGGCGCCGGCCTGGAGGCGGAAGCCATCGGCCTCCTTCGAAAGCAGCGTCGCGTGCTCACGGACCACCTCCACGGCGGCGTTCCGCATCTGCACGCGCACCCCGCCGACGAGCTTTTTCACCACTTTTTCCTTGCGCTTGAACACCGATTCCACGTCTAACGATGCTTCGGGCACGGAGACGCCGTATTTGTCGGCGTGCTTGGCGTAATCGTACACCTTGGCGCTGTACAGGAGGGTTTTGGTGGGGATGCAGCCTTCGTTCAGGCAAACGCCGCCCAGTTCTTTCTGTTCGAAAAGTACGACGGAAAGGCCGGCGGCACCGGCACGGCCGGCAGCAACATATCCGGCGGGGCCGCCGCCGAGGATAGCAAGGTCAAAGCTCATGGTTAATTAGTCTATTTAAGGATCAGTTCCTGGATGAAACCGACCGTCTTGTTATCACTTGTAAACAGCGCGTCCTGCGAGAGGAACGCGTTCATCTTCTCTACCAGCACATCCTTCTGCAGGAAGAGCTGGCTGCGCACCACGGAGGAATTGAGCGTGATGTACAGTTTGCCGCCCCGGTAGAAGCGGCGCAGCGTGCAGGGACCCGCGCCGGAGCAGGCGTCCCATGCCGCAAAAACCCGCTGGGTATTGAGCCCGGCAGCAATTTTCATGGACTTGATGTACTGGGAGATAATCTCCTCCATGCCCACGGCCTCTTTCCTATGGAAGTACGTCGCCATTATCCAATCTGGGTGAATTCGCCGCCCACGGCATTGAAATAGGCGCGGTCTTCCGTGATGCGGTCTACGATGCCGGAAAGCCGCTGCTGGTCTGTGTCGGTAATGAAAATCTGGCCGAAGTCTGCGCCCGCAACCATGCCTATCAAATTGGAAATGCGGCCGAGGTCCAGCTTGTCAAAGACATCATCCAGCAGGAGCATGGGGGCGAAGCCGTAGGAACGCTTCATGATTTCGTACTGGGCAAACTTGAGGGCCACGAGAAAAGATTTCTGCTGTCCCTGGGAACCGGCACGGCGGATGGGATGGCCGTCCATGGTGAACAGAAAGTCGTCCCGCTGCACGCCGGAAGAGGTGTATCTTAACTGAAAGTCACGCTCCCGGTGAGCCGCAAAAACATCTGTCAGAGAAGCATTTGCAAGGTCTGATTTATACTCAATGGAAACGCTTTCCCCGCCGCCGGAAATGAGGCGGTAATACTCGGTTACAACAGGCTTCAGATCCTCGGCGAACTGGGCACGAGCCTCGAAAATCTTCGCAGCATGCGAAGCCATGCGGGCGTCCAGCACATCCAATAAAGCAGGATCCGGAGCGTAGTCCTTGAGCATCTTGTTGCGCTGGGCCAGCAGGCGGTTGTACGCCTGCACCGCAGCCATATATTCCCGGTCCATCTGGGACAGCACCGCGTTGGAAAGGCGGCGGCGTTCCTCGCCGGAGTCGCTCACAAGGGCCGAATCTCCCGGGGAAACCATCACCACCGGCAGCACGCCAATGTGCTCCCCTATACGGGTATAAGGTTTGTCGTCCCGGGAAAGCTTCTTTTCTCCCTCCTTCACCTGAATGGAGAAGCGGGATTCCAACCCGTTTTCCATGGCATAGGTACCGCCGATGGCGAACCCGTCCGTCCCGTAGCGGAAGTTGTACTTGTCCGGTGCCGGGAAGGCGCTCTTTGTCATGGAAAGGTAGTAGATGGCGTCTATCAGGTTGGTCTTACCCTCTCCGTTATTGCCGCTGACGCAGTTTACGTTAGGGCTGAAGGAGAGCTCCTGGAACGCGATGTTCCGGAAATCCTGAACGACGATTTTCCTGAGGTTGGGCATGCGAAAAGGCTTCTTTCTTTGGATTGCAAATATATAATATTTTTTGTAAATTTGCAGGCTCAATCGCTAATTAGAAACAATTACAATATGGCTAAAATTACAAAAACTGAAGAAGAAGTGCGTCAGCAGAACGTGGCTGAAGCCGTCTCCAAAACCGAAGTATTCTTCAAAGAGTATGGTAAGTACATCTATGGCTGCGTAGCCGCCGTTCTGGTTGTCGCCGCCTGCGTTCTCCTCTACAACCGTTTCATCCTGCAGCCCAAGAAGGTTGAAGCCACCGACCAGATGGTGAAGGCCGAGCAGTGGTTCCAGGCCGGCGAGTACGAGCTCGCCCTCAGCGGCGACGAGAACAACCTTGGTTTCGCCGACATCCTCAAGGAGTACGGTGCCAAGGCCGGTGAGGCCGTGTACCTCTACACCGGTGTCTGCCAGCTCCAGACCGGTGCCTACGAAGAGGCCATCGCCACCCTGAAGAAATACGACGGCGAAGATGCCATCCTCCTCTCCCGCGCCCAGGCCTGCATCGGCGACGCATACGTAGAGCTCGAGGAATACGGCAAGGCTGTCTCCTACTTCGAGAAGGCTGCCGCTACCGTGGACAACGCCCTGGCTGCCGCTTACCTCCTGAAGGCCGGCATCGCCGCCGAGGCCAACGGTGACAGCGCCAAAGCACTGAACTTCTACAAGACCATCAAGGACCAGTGGAGCAACGCTCCCGAGGCCATGGAAATCGACAAGTACATCACCCGCATCGAAACTGCAGAGTAATTATTTATGGGAAGAGCATTTGAGTTCCGCAAAGAGCGGAAAATGAAGCGCTGGGGCCACATGGCCAAAACCTTCACCAAACTGGGTAAAGAAATCACGATTGCTGTAAAGCAGGGCGGCGCCGAAGTAACCGGTAACCCTCGTCTCCGTGCCCTCATCGCCGAGGCAAAGAGCGAGCAGATGCCGAAGGAAAACATCGAGCGCGCCATCAAGAAAGCCACCGAGGCCAAGTCCGGTGACTTCAAGGAAATCATCTACGAAGGCTTCGGTCCTTTCGGTATCGCCTACCTCGTGGAGGCCGCCACCGACAATAACACCCGTACCGTTGCCAACGTGCGCAGCTACTTTACCAAGTGCGGCGGTTCCCTCCAGACCAGCGGTTCCGTGGCTTTCATGTTCGACCATAAGTGCGTATTCCGCCTGAAGGAAGATCCCGCAAAGCCCATCGACGTGGAAGAGCTGGAGCTTGAACTCATCGACTTCGGCGCCGAGGAAGTGTTCAAGCAGGAAGTGGAGGACGAAGACGAAAACGTAACTGTGGAAATCTCCATCTACGGTGACTACTCCGCCTACGGCCAAATCCAGAAATACATCGAAGAGAAAGGCTACGAGCTCATCTCCGGTGGTTTCGAGCAGATTCCGAACGTAGACCTCAAGGAGGTTACCCCGGAGCAGCGCGCCACCCTGGACAAGCTCACCGGTCTGCTCGAGGACGACGAAGACGTGACCAACGTCTACACCACCCTCGCCCCCGAAGCTGAATAAGAGCCTTACACATACCTAAAAGAAAGCCCCTCGCGGGCTTTTTTTTTTGCCCGTTTTTGCATAGCTTTGTAAGGATTATAAACTTATGCAGGAAAAACACACATACCGCGTCGCCGGCTACCGCTTTCAGGTGGTAGGACCGCTGCCCGACGCCCAGAACCTCACCCCCTTCCTCACCGACAGCGAAGAGGGCGAACTGCTCTTTACCCTGAACATTGTGGACGCACTTCCGCTGGCCCCCGTCACCCCCTACTTCACCACGGACGACGGCCCGGGCTTCCCGGAAATCTCCATTGACAAATACGCCGACGGCAGCTTCCGCTTCCGCGTGAAGCCCCTGCCGCGCCTGCCCATTGCAGCAGAGTTCAAGGCATCCAAGGACTTCAAGGAAGCAGAGATTGTCTTCATCAACCACGAGAAAGTCTTTTCCCTGAACAACACGCTCATGCTGCTGTATGCCTTTACTACGGCCCACAAAGGCGTGCTGGAAATGCACTCCTCCGTGGTCATGAACGGCAGCAAAGGCTACCTCTTCCTGGGAAAGAGCGGCACCGGAAAGAGCACGCACAGCAGCCTCTGGCTCAAGCACATCCCCGGCACCGAGCTCCTGAACGACGACAACCCCATGCTGCGGCTCATGCCGGACGGCACGGCCCGCGTATACGGCAGCCCCTGGAGCGGAAAAACGCCCTGCTACAAGAACAAGGACGTGCCCGCCGGCGCCGTCGTGCGCATCCGCCAGGCCCCGTTCAACAAGATCGAGCGCCTGGGTACCATCCAGGCCTACGCGTCCCTGATGGCATCGGCCTCCAGTTTCCGTCCGTTCTCCGAGCTGGCCGACGGCTGGCACCGCACCCTCGAAGGGCTCGCCGCTTCGCTCCCCTGCTACACGCTGGACTGCCTGCCGGACCAGGCCGCCGCAGAACTTTGTCACAAAACGGTCACGAATGGATAAACGCATTGTCGCCAACGAAGTCATCCTGGAGGATGCCGCCGCCCTCATGGCCGAGGGCCGGGAGGTCACCATCAAGCCCCTGGGATACAGCATGCTGCCCTTCATCCGGGGCGGCAAAGACAGCGTGCGCATGAAGAAAATGCCCACCGTCGCCGTTGGAGACATGATCCTCGTCCGCCTGCCGGGCCCGCGCTACGTGCTGCACCGCCTCATCCGCAAGGAGGGCGACCACCTCACCCTCATGGGCGACGGCAACCTCGCCGGCACGGAATCCTGCAGTGAGGCCGATGTACTCGGCACCGTCACGGCCATCGAACGCGGCAAACGGGTGGTCATCCCGGGGAACGGCCTGTGGTGGCGCCGCATCCCCACCATCGTAAGAAGATATTTACTCGCAATTTATAGAAGACTGTTTATATGAAAATTAAGGAAGGGTTTACCCTCCGCCAGATCTGCGGAGAGTATGTGGTAGTTGGCGAAGGCCTGGCCCAGGTCAACTTCAACAAGATGCTGTCGCTCAACGAGTCGGCCGCCTACCTGTGGAAGGCCGTCCAGGGCAAGGAATTCACCCAGGAAGACCTGGTGAAGCTGCTCTTGGAGCAGTACGAAGTGACCCAGGAAGTTGCCGCCAAAGACGTCGAGAAACTCGTCACCATCTGGCTGGAGCAGGGCGTAGCCGAAGCCTAAGATGAAAAAGCTGGGTGCCTGCATCAGGGCCCTCTGGGGCATGTCCGCGCCCGTGCGGTGGCGGATGGCCGTGAGCGTGGCCATCGGCCTTGTACGCATCGCGGCGTCCCTGGGCTTCGTGTGGGCCAGCAAGTACCTCGTCGACATAGCCACGGGCGTGAAGGCCGATGCCATCGGCCCCGCCATCGGGGTCTTCGTGGGCGTGCTGGCGCTGCAGCTGGGCACCATCGTCCTCGCCAACTGGTGGGACGCCTACAATATGGTCAAGGCGCAGAACATCCTGCGCAGGGATCTCTTCGCGCATGTGATGAAGAGCCGATGGGACGGTCGCGAGCGTTTCCTCTCCGGGGACACCGTGAACCGCCTGGAGGAGGACATCCGCGTGGTGGCCGATTTACTCACGGACCGCATGCCCGGCATCGTGATCACGCTGGTGCAGCTGGTCGCGGCCAGCGTCTACCTGCTTCTCCTCTCCCCCAACCTGCTGTGGGTCCTGCTGGTGCTGATGGCCAGCACCGTCTTCGGTTCCAAGCTCTTTTTCCGGCAACTGCGCCAGCTGATGGCCTCCATCCGCAGCCGGGAGAGCGAACTGCAGCAGCTCATGCAGGAAAGCCTGCAGCACAGGGTGCTGGTGCTCACGCTCACGAACGTGGAGCGCGTGCTGGACAAGTTCGGCTGGTTACAGGCCGATGTAGAAGCCTCCACCCGCAAACGCCTGAATTACAACGCTGTTGCGCGCGGCCTCATGTTCTTCGGCTTCCAGGCCGGCCACGCCACCGCTTTCCTCTGGGGCGTGTTCGGCATCAAGGCCGGCACCGTCACTTACGGTACCATGACAGCCTTCCTGCAGCTGGTCGGTCAGGTGCAGCGGCCCATCGCCGAACTGGGCCGGCAGATTCCCGCCCTCATCCAGGCCATTACTTCCATTGAACGCCTAATGGACCTGCAGGAACTGGAGGAAGAACCTGTTGAAACCCCTAAGCTCATTAAAGGCGCCCCGGCCATTGCCGTGGAGCACCTTACCTTCTCCTATGCCGGCTCCAGGGAGCATGTCTTCGAGGACTTCTCCTGCGAGTTCCCTGCGGGTGAGATGACGGTAATTGCCGGCCCTACGGGTATCGGCAAGAGTACGCTCATCCGCCTCGTGCTGGGCCTGCTGAAACCCGAAGAAGGCTCTGTCACGGTTGGCGGTTTCCCTGCCGGCAGCTCGCTCCGGGGCAATTTCATGTACATCCCGCAGGGGAATTCCCTGCTCTCGGGCACCATCCGCTCCAACCTCCTGCTGGCGGCTCCCTCTGCCTCGGAGGAGGAGTTGAAATCGGCCCTCAATACCGCCATGGCCCAGTTCGTCTACGACCTCCCCGAAGGGCTGGACACGCCCTGCGGAGAAATCGGCTCCGGCCTTTCGGAGGGCCAGGCCCAGCGCATCGCCATCGCCCGCGGCCTGCTGCGGCCCGGCGGCGTGCTCATCCTGGACGAATCCACGTCGGCCCTGGACCCTGAAACGGAGAAGCAATTGCTGGAGAACCTCCATAAGGAATACCACGGGCACAAGACTGTGCTCTTCATCTCCCACCGGGAGGCAGCCCTCCGCTACGCCGACCACACTGTAACCGTCAAACCACTATGAAAAAGCTACTGAGTCTCCTTCTTGCGTTTGTTTCCATCGGCCTGTATGCCCAGCAGCTGGACGAGATTTCCATCGACGCCCGCGGCAGCTTCCACCAGGACTGGACGGACGAGGGGCACAACACCCACTTCCAGGGAGACTACTTCAACCTGCACATCAAGGGACATCTGTCCGACAATATCTCCTTCCGCGTGCGCCAGCGCATGAACAAGAAGATCGACGACCAAAACCCTTTCAACGCCACGGATTTCCTGTGGATACGCTGGCAGCCCTTCCAGCACTGGGCTTTCACGGCCGGCAAGCAGCCCATCCACGTGGGCGGCTACGAGATAGACTCGGCCCCGATCGACGTGTACTACTACGGTGCGTTCAGCAGCCGCTGGCACCAGTACTACGCTTTCGGCGTCACGGCTTCCTACCTGCCCTCGGAGGGTCAGACGCTGTCTTTCCAGTTCTGCCCGTCGCCGGTTTCCCCGGCCAAGCAGAACGCCTATACCTATAATATCTTCTGGAACGGCCACATCGGCTCCCGCTGGCTCACCACCTGGTCCTACAACTATGTAGAGGACGAGCGCAAATGGATGATGAACTGGATTGCCCTGGGTAACCGCTTCCTCCTGGGTCCTCTGGCCCTGGACGTAGATTTCATCAACCGGGCCGCCTTCGGGCAGAAACACTTCTTCTTCTCCGACTGGAGCCTCATTGGCAAGGCCATCCTCACCCTGGGCAACTGGAACATCTGCACCAAGGTGGGCTATGAGCGCAACGACGCAGCCAATGTGAACGCCGAAGGCATTACCTACGACCTCATCCTCCCCGCCGGCAACGACTACTTCTACGGTGGCGCCGGCGTGGAGTACTTCCCCTTAGGCAACGACAACCTCCGCCTCCACGCCGTCTGGTTCAGCGACTCCCACGACCACATCGAAAACTTCGACATCGGCATCACCTGGCGGTTTAATATTTACAAGCGGTAATGAAACGACTTTTCCCTCTTCTGCTGGCCCTGTGTGTGGCCTGCTCCCAGCCAAACGGCGTAGTGAAAGTGAACGGCGGCCTGCTGCAGGGCGTACCCTCGGAGAATAAGGCCGATGTAACCGTGTTCCGCGGAATCCGCTATGCGAAAGCGCCCGTGGGCGAACTGCGCTGGGCAGCGCCCCAGCCGACAGAGCCCTGGGAGGGAGTTGTCACGTGCGACAGCTTCGGTGCCATCTCCTGGCAGCGGGGCAACGCGCCCGGCACCTTCTACGGGGACGAGTTCTACTGGCAGGGCACGCCCGAGATGGACGAAGACTGCCTTTTCCTGAATATCTGGGCACCCAGCAAGACGCTGGGCAAGAAAGCCGGCCTTCCTGTCGCCCTCTGGATCCATGGTGGCGCCTTCCAGAACGGATATGGCCATGAAGTAACCATGGACGGAGAGGAATGGGCCACACGCGGTGTGATTCTCGTGACCATCAACTACCGGCTTGGAACCCTGGGATTTTTATCCCATCCTGAACTTACCGAGGAACAGGGCCAGAGCGGCAACTACGGCCTCATGGACCAGATTGCCGCACTGAAATGGGTAAAAGAAAACATCAAAGCCTTCGGCGGAGACCCTTCCAATATCACAATCTTCGGCCAGAGCGCCGGTGCCATGAGCGTGAAGGACCTCATCATCAGCCCGGAGGCGAAAGACCTCATGGCGAAGGCCATCATCCAGAGCGGCGGTGGCCTTGGCGTAAAAGGGCTTGCACCTGTCAGCGGGATTAGCCAGGCGGTTTACGACCAGCAGGGCAAAGCGCTGATGGACAAGGCCGGCTTTAAGAGCCTGGAACAGATGCGGGCAGCATCGGCCCAGGAAATCTTCGCGATTCCGGCCATGATGGCCCCGCACAACGACGGAAAGTATCTCACCGAGACCTTCGACGAGGCGCTTTTCGACGGCAGCATGGCGCAGGTGCCCATCATGATTGGCTATAATAAGGACGACATGGGCATGCTGGCAGGCGCATCCGTGGATAACTTCTGCGCAGCACGCGACTCGCTCGGCTTCCCGGTATACGAATACGAGTTCCTGCGGGAGCTCCCCACCGACGAAGCGCACCCGGCATCGGCCGCAGGCGCCTTCCATTCGGCCGAACTCTGGTATATGTTCGGTACACTCGGCAGGAGCTGGCGCCCCTTCACGAACGCCGACTATGTTCTGAGCGCCCGCATGCTGGACGCCTGGACCGACTTCTGCAAGAACGGCAATCCCGGCTGGGAGCCTTATCCGCATAAGGAACTCCTGGATACAAAGTTTCCCCGCGCGAAGGCATCGGCGGAGATGGAGGAGGCGTTCAAGAGCTACTTAAAGGCGGTGGCCGACAGCAGCGAGCAGCTGCACAGCATCATGGTGCTGCAGCACGGAAAGGTGCTGGCCGAAAAGATGTTCGTGCCGGACACGGCCCACATCCTGAACTCCGTGAGCAAGACCTTTACCGCCACAGCCGTTGGCTTTGCCATTGAGGAAGGCCTGCTGAAACTGGACAGCAAGATTGTAGACCTGTTCCCGGAAAGCGTCCCGGAGGTGCAGCAGCCGTACCTGGACCAGATCACCATCCGGAACCTCCTCACCATGAACGCCGGCCACGGCAAGGACCCGACCTACGCCATCCGCAGCGGAAACGGCGACTGGGTGCGGGAATTCATGGAATGGCCCATTGACTACGAACCCGGCACATGCTACTGCTACAGCAGCCTGGGCACCTATATCCTCTCCGCCGCCGTGCAGAAAGTCACCGGCGAGAAAGTAGTAGACTACCTGGACAGCCGCCTCTGGAAACCCCTGGGCATTGAAAAGCCGTTCTGGCTGGAGAGTCCCGCCGGCATCAACACGGGTGGCTGGGGCCTCTTCCTGCACACGGAAGACCTGGCCCGCATGGGCCTGTGCCTGCTCAGCGGCGGCAAATTCGCCGGCAAACAGGTGATCCCCGCCGGCTGGGTGGCCGAGATGTCCAAAGCCCAGGTCCCCTGCGTAAACGCCGGCATCAACGAGCGCAAACTGCAGGAAATCCTGGCCGAGAACCCCTCCATCGAATACTTCAGCCCCGAAAAGAGCGACTGGGTGCAGGGCTACGGCTACCAGATGTGGCGCTGCCGTCACAATGCCTTCCGGGCCGATGGTGCCAACGGCCAGTACATCATAGTAATTCCCGATAAGGACGCCGTGGTCGTAACCACCGCCCATATCGGGAACATGCAACAGGAAATCAACCTTATCTGGGATTATATTCTCCCGGCGCTTTAACATACCGCTCGGTGCGGGCGTCGGAGATGGGGCCGGACCAATTAAGGCCGAAGCCGAAGTCCCAGGCGTGGCCGTCGGTATCTACCAGCGGGCGCATGTCGCGCGGGACATCCTCGTACTGCTCCTCAACGGTGCGCATGTCGGCGGGCATCTGCATGGGCAGCAGGGCCGATGGTTCAAACGCGCCGCTCACCACATCCAGGATAGCCTGGTTCTGCACGCCGAAGCGCAGCAGGATGGCATCGGCATAAGGCTCCAGCTCGGAGAGGACGGCCGGGCGCGAGAGACTCACCACCACAACAACAGGCTTCTTCCCCATGGCGCGGCGGGTGCCAAGGACCAGGTCTAAATCGGCCTCGTTCAGCGTCTTCACGGTCTTTCCCTTGTAGGAACGGTTGGTGAAAGGCTCCTTCGGGTCTCCGCCGGCGAGGGATTCCGCGCGGGCGTACGTCGCCGTGTAGGGCCGATATTGCAGGCTGATGGGCACGTACCCGTTGCCGCCGTTCTCGCGGTCGGCCACGTCGTAGCCGCTGCCGGAAGACGGTTCCTCGATGAATACGAGGGCAAAGTCTGCGTCCTTGGGGTCATCGGCCCACTCATAATACTTCTCCACGAGCGCGCGGTCTACCGGGTAGTCCCAATGCGCGGGCGCGCCCATCGACAGGCCGAACATCCCCGGCATCTGCGGGTAGTAGCGCTGCGGCACGTAGACCTTCGCGGCCTTGCGCGGGAGGGCATCGGCATGGTTCTTCACCATCACCACGCTCTTTTTCTGCGCCTCGTAGCCCGCCTGCATGAACGCAGGCTGGCCCACCGTGCGGCCGGCGTTGGCGAAGCAGGTGTACGGGTTCTCGAAGAGGCCCGTGCGGAAGGAGTTCATCAGCAGGCGGACGGCCGACGCCTCGAAGCGGTCGCGGGCCGACTTCTCGCCGAACTCCGCCACCCACATCTTGTAGGCTTCCAGGACGGGGCCTTTGTCGTTGTTGCCGCCGAACTGGTCTACGCCGGCCTTCAGGGCCTCGTAGTGGCGTTCGGCCACGCTGAGTTCCTCTACGCCCCAGCACTTGCCGTCGAAGCTTTCGATGCTCTTATTGTCGTAGGTAATGTTCCAGTCTGTGCAGACCACCCCGTTGAAGCCATATTTCTCCCGCAGGAGGTCCGTCACGATCCACTTGCTGTAACTGTTGCCTACGTTCTTGCCGGAAGGGTCCCGGCCATAGGTAATCGTATAGTAAGGCATCACGGCCGCGGCCATGCCGGTACCGTCTTCCAGGGCAAAAGCACCGTCGACGAAGGGCACCAGGTGCGACTTCAGGTTCTCGCCGGGATACACTGCATACTTACCGTAGTTGAAATGCGCGTCACGGCCGCCTTCCTCCGGGCCGCCGGAGGGCCAGTGCTTGACCATGGCGTTCACGCTCTCGCTGCCCCAGCCGGCGTCACCGGTGGTCTGGAAGCCGTCCACATAGGCGCGGGCCATGTCCCGGTCCAGGAAAGGATCCTCGCCGAAGGTACCGGCGAAACGGTTCCAGCGGGGTTCCGTGGCCAGGTCAATCTGCGGGCTCAGGGCCGTCGCAATACCCATGGCGCGGTACTCCTTGGAAGCGATATGGCCGAATTCCTTCACCAGCGCCGGGTCGAAGGTAGCGGCCAGTCCCAGCGGCGTGGGCCAAAGGGAGATCTGCCCGCCGGCGCCCATATTGAATTCGGCCGTAGCAGCGGTCTCGTTGCGCGGGTCCGAAGAAATGTTCACGGGAATACCGTGTCCCCTTTCCTCCACGAAAGCCTGCAGGTTGTTGTTCCAGCGGGCCGCCACGGTGGGGCTTTCCACCGTGGTTACCAGAACAGCGCGCAGATTATCCTCCGAGAGGAACTTCTTCTGCTGCTCGGTGAGGTCCCAGGGGTCGGGGTCCTTGATGGCATAGGTAGCCGCGCCGAAGCCGTAATTGCTGCCCGGCACCGACTGATGGCTGCTGTACAGCATGAGGCCGGCAATCTCTTCAATGGAGAGCTGCCTGGCCAGGTTCTGCGCCCGCTCAAGGGCCGGTCTTCGCCAGTCCTCGTACGGGTCCAGTATGCCGTTACGGTTTAAATCCTTGAAACAATGCCGGTCAACGGTTAGAATATTGGCCGACGTGTAACCTAGATCCGGTCCATTCTTCTGGGTGAGCACCAGGCAGCCATTGCCTTCCCGGACGCTCGAAAACGGACCGCAAGCGGTCGCAAATACCATTGCGACCGCAAAGAATGCGTGTTTTTTCATAATATAAGTTTAGTCCTCGATTTCAGATGATAGGTTGCTGAATCCCCTGACCGGCTTGGGCGCCTTGGGCTGCTGCTTGAACAGCTGCTGGGCAAACTGGGTGAGATAAACTCTCCAGTTGCGCCAGATGTGGCCGCCTTCGCTTTCGTAGAACTTCACCGGGAAGCCCTGGAAGTCGCACCAGTCCTTGAGGCGTTTGGCAGAAACCATGACGCCGTCGTCCTTACCGCAGGCGATAAAATAAAGTTTAGGTTGATATGCAAAGACTTTCGCGAAGCCTTCTTCGTTTCCTTCAATGGTACCCACGCCGCTGAACAGGCCCACGTAACCGAAGGTGTCCGGATAACGCAGGGACAGCATGCAGCTCTGGCGGCCGCCCATGGACAGACCGGCCACAGCGGTATTGGAGTAACCCTTATTCACACGGTAGTGTTTCTCCACGAACGTCATCACGTCCGGGAAGCTGTCTTCGATTTCCACGGTGCTCTGGCTGCGGCTGTTGGCCATGGTGGGCTGGAAATTGTTCACAGCGGCGCCGGGAGCGGCCTGGTTGAACCATACGCCGTTGGGCATGACCACAATCATGGGTTTGGCTTTACCCTCGGCAATGAGGTTGTCCATAATCTGGGCGGTGCGGCCGAGGTCGGCCCAGGCGTCTTCATCGCCGCCGCTGCCGTGCAGCAGGTAGAGCACGGGATAGCGCTGGGTGCTGCTTTCATACCCGGCAGGGGTATACACCGTCATGCGGCGCTGCTTGCCCAGGGTGGGGCTGTCGTACCAGACGTGGGACACGGAGCCGTGCGGGACGTCGTGCACCTCATAGTACCAGCCTTTGTCGCCGGGGTTGGCGCTGATGGTAAAGATATTGGTCCAGGAAGCCACGTCGCGGTTCTGATGCACGTTGGACGGGTCCATGACCTTCTTGCCGTCTACTATAAAACTATAGGAATAGAGTTCGCCGTCCAGCGGGGCCGATGTGAACTCCCACACGCCGCCGCGGCCTTCCTTGAGGTCGGCGATGCCGGGGGCGTTGAACTGAATCTTCTGACCGTCGATTTCTACTTCGATGGGCTGGACCGGCAGAAAATCGCCGGTAACCTGGACCGTTTTTGCCTTAGGGTTCTGGTAACGGAAAGTTACCGTATTATCAGGATGGATCTCCGGGGAGATGATACCGGTACCGGGGCCGAGAGCCTGCTGGGCCGACGCCACAGCGGCGAACGCAAACAGTGAAGCTGCAAGGAATAGACGTTTCATGGTTAGCTCAGTGTTATTTGGTTATCCCAAAGTTAGACATTAAAATCGGAATAACAACGGCGTTGAACAATCGTATAAAAATTTGTACATACTGAAAGATTGTTAACTCAAAGAATATGTTAACTTTGTACGTAACATTAAAACCACATGAAAAAAATCCTAACCTTAGTCATCTTATTGACTGCCAGCATTTCCGCATCAGCCCAGGGTTGGATGCGTCAGCCCACTCCCAATGACACTTTACAGAGCACCCGCGTGCTCCCGGACGGCAAAGTTCTGTTCCAGCTCTATGCCCCCAAAGCCAGTCAAGTGGCCGTCACCGGCGACCTTCCGTGGGACAAACCCGTTAAATTTGAGAAGGCCGAAAACGGCGTCTGGAAGGGCGTCTGCGAAGGCCTCACCGACGGCTGCTTCCGTTATAGCTTCATGGTAGACGGCGTCAAGGTGCAGGACCCGAAGGCTCCCCTTTCGGCCGAACAGGCCAGCGTCCTCACCGTCGGCCCGGGATACATCAAAGACGTCCCGCACGGTGCCGTCGCCCAGCGTTACTACTATTCCAAGAACCTCAACGAGATGCGCCGCCTCCACGTGTGGACGCCCGCGGGCTATGAAAAATCGGCCCAAAAATTACCCGTCCTCTACCTCATCCACGGCGGCGGTGACAACGATGCCTCCTGGCCCGGCGTAGGAGCCGCCGGCTGGATCCTCGACAACCTCCTCGCCGAAGGGAAGATGGTCCCCATGATCGTGGTCATGCCCAACGGCACCATCCCCGTGCAGAACGAGGTCCCTCCGTTCGCAGAGGATATGGTCTCCAGCATCATCCCCTTCATCGAGGCTAATTATAATGTAAAGGCCGATGCTTCCTCACGCGCCGTGGCCGGCCTGTCGATGGGCGGCATGGAGACCATGGAGGTGGCCTTCAACCACCCCGAAATGTTCACCTACGTCTGGGTGCTGAGCTCCTCGCTCATGCCCGGCCAGGATCCCGCCAAGGAAAGCGAACGCCTGCAGATCAAGAAGAACGCCGCCAAGATGAACAAGCAGTTCAAGGCCCTCGTCTTCACCCAGGGCGGTCCTTCCGATATCGCCTACAAGAACTGCGAGAACACCCGTAACCAGCTGGTGAAGGACGGTCTCAAGTTCGACTACCTGGAGAATGCCCAGGCCGGCCACAGCTGGGCCACCTGGCGCGCAGACCTCCAGACGCTTGCCCCGACTCTGTTTAAATAACCACAATACTGTTTATGAAAAAAGCATTCATTCTGCTCGCATCGGCCGCCGTCCTGGCGTCCTGCTGCGGTCCCGTGTCCCCTCAGGACAAGCTCACCGTAAACGACAAGAAGATCAATGCCCTCATCGCCCAGATGACCCTGGAAGAGAAGGTGAACATGCTGCACAGCAAGACCAACATGTCTTCTGCCGGCGTGGAACGCCTGGGTATTGCCGACATGAACTACGCCGACGGTCCTTTCGGTATCCGTGAGGAAGGTGTTCCGAACGGTTTCCAGAGCGCCGGCTGGACGCTTGACAGCGCCACCTACTTCCCTACCGGCAGCGCCCTCGCCGCCACCTGGAGCGAAGAACTCGCCTACAAGTACGGCACCGGCATGGGTAAGGAAGCCCGCCTGCGTGGCAAGGACGTCATCCTCGGCCCTGCTGTGAATATCCAGCGTCTGCCTGTGGGTGGCCGTACCTACGAGTACCTCTCCGAGGATCCTATCCTCTCTGCCGCCCTGGCCCTGGAATACACCAAGGGTTGCCAGGACGAAGGTACTGCCGTTTGTATCAAGCACTTCGCCGTTAACAACCAGGAGACCAACCGCGGTAGCGTAGACGCCCAGCTGGACGAGCGCACCTTGCGTGAGATCTACCTCAAGCCCTTCGAGCGTGCTATCGTCGAGGGCGGTGCCATGAGCGTGATGCCGGCCTACAACAAGGTGAACGGCGACTACTGCTCCGAGAATGAGCACCTGCTGAACGAAATTCTCCGCGGCGAGTGGGGCTTCAAGGGCTTCACCGTTTCCGACTGGGGCGGCACGCACAGCACCATGGGTGCCATGCTGCACGGCCTCAACGTCCAGATGACCGGTTCCAACTACCTGGGCCAGCCCGTGATTGACTCCATCGCCACCGGCGCCCTCACCGAGGACCTCGTAGACGAGAAAGTGCGTCAGATCCTGCGCGTCCGCTACGCCATTGAGCCCGTTCCGGCCGACGTAGCCAACACCGTCATGACTTCCCAGCCCGAATCCCAGGAAATCGCCAAGCAGGTTGCCGAAAAGAGCATCGTGCTCCTCAAGAACGAGGGCATCCTGCCCGTTGCCAAGGATGTGAAGACAATCGCCGTCATCGGCCAGAACGCCGTCCTCAAGACCCAGAGCGGCGGTATGGGTGCCGGTGTGAAGGCGCTCTACGAAGTCACTCCGCTGGAAGGCATCTGCAAGCGTGCCGGCGACGAGGTGAAGGTTGTCTACGCCCCCGGTTACAAGAACTTCCCGGGCCGCCGCTGGGGACCCGCTCCCGCCAAGGCTAACCCGCTGGAGGCTGCCGCCATCGACGAGCCCGCAGACCCGAAGCTCGTGGCCGAGGCTGTCGCCCTCGCCAAGGAGGCCGATCTGGTCATCTTCTTCGGCGGTACCAACAAGAGCATCGAGACCGAAGGCTCCGACCGTAAGGACATCAAACTCCCCTGCGGCCAGGAAGAGCTGATCCAGGCCCTCTACGCTGCCAATAAGAACCTCGCCACCGTGCTCATCTCCGGCGGTCCCACCGACCTGCAGGTTCTCGAGCCTAACTCCCCTGCCATCGTACAGGGCTGGTGGAACGGCACCGAGGGCGGTACTGCCCTGGCCGAGGTCCTCTTCGGCGACATCGCCCCCTCCGGCAAACTGCCTTTCACCTTCCCCAAGCAGCTGGAAGACTCTCCCGCCTACGCCATGGGTAACTTCCCCGACAAGAACGCCGGCGGCGACCTCTTCACCCTCATGTACCGTCCGGACGTGATGAAGATGTCCCGCGAGGAGCGCCAGAAGCTCATCGACGCCATGCCGAAGCCCGTATCCAAGTACACCGAGCGTTTCTACGTGGGCTACCGCTGGTTCGACACCAAGAAGGTTGAGCCGATGTACGCCTTCGGCCACGGTCTCTCCTACGTGACCTTCGCTTACGGCGAGGCTACCGCCGTCGCCGGCAAGGACGCTGTGAAGGTGACCTTCACCGTGAAGAATGAGGGCGAGATGCCGGCCGATGAAGTTGTGCAGCTCTACGTCAGCCGCCCCGAGGCTACCGTGGAATGGCCCGTGAAGGAACTGAAAGCCTTCCAGCGCGTAACCCTCGCTGCCGGCGAGACCAAGACCGTTACCCTGAATGTTCCTGTTAAGGACCTGCGCTACTGGAACGAGGCCAAGAACGCCTGGGACCTGGAGCACGGCAAACTGGAAGTTCTGGTGGGTAGCGCCTCCGACGATATCCGTGTGAAAACCGATGTTACCATCTAATCATGCGTAAAGCTTTATACCTTGGGGCCGCACTGCTGGTTGCAGCTTGCGGCCCCAAGCCTTCTGCCCAGGTGGAGAAGGTGGAAATCTGCACCGAAGTCGGCGATTATGGCATGCTGGTCGACGCCATTGAGATTACGGTATCCAATGCTGCATCCCTGCGCGGCCTCACCGCAGCCGACTTTGATCTGGTGAACAACACCTCCGGCGCCTTCATTGACGCCGCTACCGGCAAGCCGGCCGCTTCCTACGAGGACGACGGCATTGTCGTTTCCCGCAAAGGCAAGGTGCTGCGCATCGAGGCCAAACCCTTCGGCAAGAACGGCCGCATGGAAGGCTTCTTCAAGCGTCAGCCCTGGGAGCTCCACTGCCTGGTGGACTCCTGCCTGAGTGTCACGCCCGGGGAGGTATCGGCCGAACATATCGCCGTCCTGGACGACTGCATCCACGGCGAATTCTCCTTCGGCGGGCTCACCCGCGAGTACATGCTGCACCTGCCCAAGGACGCTTCCGGCAAGGTCCTGAAGAACGTTCCCCTGCTGGTATGGCAGATTGGCGGCGGCGAATACGACCGCGACATGATGACGGTGGCTACGGCCAACCGCTGCCTGGTGTCCCTGGCCAAGCAGGGCATCCCCTGCGCCGCGCTGCTCTTCGCCCTGGCCAACCCTAACTACCACTACAGCGCGTCCCTCTACCCGGAGAAGATTGAGCTCATCGACCGCAACAACGCCCTGCAGATGGCCTTTATCGACACTTTGATTGCCGATGGTACCGTTGACGGCACCCGCCTCTTCTGCGCCGGCGCCTCCTCCGGCGGTGGCTGCACCATGCGCTTCATGATGCAGTTCGCAGGCCGCTTCAAGGCCGCCATTCCCTGCTGCGCCATGGACCCGATTGTTCCCATCCACAAGGTGGACGAGAAGTATCCCGGCCAGTTCACGGACGATGTGGAGAAAGTCTGGAAGTCCGCCGCCTCTGTCTACAAGTGGGACGGCACCGACATGGTTTTAAGCCCCATGGACGTAGAAGCCTTCGTGAAGCTTCCCATGTACTTCGTGCACGCCGCCTCCGACAACACCTGCAAGGTGGCCAGCACCTACGCCTACAGCGAAGCCCGCAAGCGTCTGGGCGCCACCGCCGACAAGGTTCTCATCTACTCCGACGAAGACCTCATCCGCTGGGGTGTCGCCCCCATGATGGCCCACTTCTCCTGGGTCCCCCTCCTGGACGACTACTCCTCCGGCTCTCCCCTGGACTGGATGATTGCGCAAATGTAAAGAGATGCCCGGTCGGAGCCGGGCATGACAAATAAAGAGGAGCCGCGATTCGCATCGGGGCTCCTCTTTGCACGTTATACTTTATTACTTGAAGATGAGCGGAACAAACTCGCTCAGGTAGATTCGCCAGTTCTTCCAGATGTGACCGCCATCGGTTTCCATATACTTGTAGGGATAGCCGGCAGCATCCAGTTTCTGACGGAATTCATTATTGGATTGAATTAAGAAGTCGGTTTTGCCGATACCGATCCACAGCAGGCCGGGCTTTTTGGCGAAGTACTTGGCCAGTTTGCCGTCGAAGTCCTGGTAGATCTCGGGATGACCGGCGGCAGCCTGCTCGGAGCCGGTGCCGATGGCGGCGCTGAACATACCGGAGTAGTTGAACATATCCGGGTTGTTCAGGGTGATGTACAGCGTGTGGAAACCACCCATGGACAGACCGCAAATAGCGCGGCTCTGTTTCTTGGCAATGGTGCGATAGCGGCTGTCAATGAACTTCACCACCTCGGGGAAAGCCGTCTCGAAAGTACCTTCCATGGTCTGAGGGAGGGACATCGTGGGATTCACGTAACCGTCGGCGTTCTCCAGCGGAGCGGCCTCGCAGGCAATGTTGCCATTGGTGAAGACAACAATCATGGGCTTGGCCTCGCCGCGGGCGATGAGATTGTCCAGGATCTGGGTGGCGCGGCCCTGGGTTACCCAGGCGTCTTCGTCACCGCCAATGCCGTGCAGCACATACAGCACAGGATACTTGGCCTTGGAGGTCTCGTAACCGGCCGGCGTGTAGACAGTCAGACGACGGTCGAAGCCGGCGGTAGCGGAGTGGTACCAAACCTTGGAAACAGTGCCGTGCGGAACTTTGTGAATAGCATAAAGGTCGCTGCGCTCACCGGGAGCGGGAACCAGCAGCACGGAAGTGAGGCTGGCCACATCACGGTTCACCCACATGTTGTGCGGGTCAATCTGGCTCACGCCATCTACGCGGAACGTGTAGTTGTACATATCGGGAGCCACGACGAAAGGAGTGGTGTACTCCCAAACGCCGCCACGGCCTTCCTTCAGCTCGCCAACACCGGGAGCATCGTAACTCATCTTGTTGCCATTGAACTCCACCTCGATCTTCTGAGTGGGCAGGAAGTCACCGGTAACCTCCACCTTCACGGCCTTGGGAGCCTGGAAGCGGAAAGTAACGGTGCCGTCGGCATTGATGACCGGAGACTCCACGGAAGGGCCGCCGAACAAAGCCTGCTGTGCATGGAGGGAAAGACCCATGCACAGGGCTGCAATTGCTAAAATGGTTTTCTTCATATCAGTGTTAAATGATTAGTAAAAGTATCCGGTGCAAAAGTAGACAAAAGCGGAAAGATAAACCTTCCGCTTTTGTTCAAATGTTTTACTGTCGGTTCAATCACTTTGTCCAGCCAGCATTCTGCTCCAGGACAGCACCGGTATTGAGGTCGATGTAGACCTGAGGGATAGGCCAGAGGTCGAACTTGATCTGACTCTTATCCTCGGCCCAACGACGGGTGTTCGGATACAGCTCGTAAGGATTGGTTCCCTCGCGGGCCGAATACATGCCGTAGTTGTAGATACGCTGCTTCCACTCTTCGGGTTTCATGCGCAGGAAGGTAGCCCAGCGGAATTCCTCGTAGAGGAGCTCACGGCCACGCTCGTCCAGGATGGTCTGGATATCCACAGTGGCAAACGGCGCAGCATGGGAACGGTTACGGACAGCATTCAGGGCATCGGCAGCACCGCCGGCATCACCGCCGCGCAGCTTGGCCTCGGCCAGGAGGAGGTAAACCTCCGCGGTACGGGCGGCATACTTGGAACGGTAGAAGTTGATGTACTTACCGAAGAAGCTGAAACCGGGATCGTTGGCATCGTAGTCCCATACGTCAAACGGGGTTTCCTTGTACCAGATGGGGAAGAAGATACCGGAAAGTTCAGGCGTATCGCGCTTGATTTCATTCCAACCCACCTTCGTCTCGTATCTGGAGTGATTCTCGTCGCAGCACATGAACTCCGTCTTTACGGTCACATCCTCGATGTAACGGAGGTCGGTGCCCATGGAGTTGTTATTGTGCTGGTTGTCCCACTGCGTGTAGGAAGCATACCAGGTAGGGGTTACCTGGGCCCAGCCGGTACCGCCGTGGCTGGCAGGAGACATGGCACCGCCGTACTTGGCAGAGAAGGCCTTCCAGGGACCGTCGGCTGCACCAGCTTGCTTTAAGCCGTCGGCCCACTCGTAGTCCTGCAGAGCAGGGGTAAGGCCGAGGGTGTTGCAGCGGCGACCGCCGGGGGTCGGGGAGAAGAAGGAACCGCCGTTAGCCGTGAAGGTGGCATAGTCCGGAGCGGAAACCATGACCCAGATAGCCTCGGTGTTGGCCGGGGAAATGATGTTTTGAGCCACGAACAGGTCGGTGATCACGTTACCGTCGGGATCCTCGTTGGGGATACCGTTCTGGGAACCGGTGGCGCCGATGTTACGTACGCCGAAACGGCTCGTCATGAGCGGATGGTGATTGATAACCTCCTGGGCATAGGTGACGGCCTGGTCAAAATCGGCCTTCTTGTCGCCGTCGGCTACGCCACGGGCCAGGAAGGCCTCGGCCAGGTACATACCGGCAGCGCCCTTACCGGCACGGCCGTAGTCCGGCTGCACGTCCCAGGGCAGTACGCCGTAGGCAGCCTGCAGGTCGGTAATGGCTGTGGTATAGGTGTCCACGCGGGATGCGCGCACATAGGCATTGTTCGGGACCTCGGAATACTCGAGCACCAGCGGAACGCCGCCATAGAGCTCGCCCAGGCGCAGGTAGGAAAGACCGCGCAGGAACAGGGCCTCAGCCCTTACACGGGCCTTTTCCTCTTCGGAGGGCCACGCTACGACATCCATCTTGGCCAAAGCCAGGTTGGCATAAGAGATCACTCTGTAGAACTTATCCCAAATATCCTTCGGGAGAGTCAGCGTGGCAGACCAGGCAGCGGTGAAGTTACTCATGTGCTGCGCGGCACCCAGCTGGTATTTGTTATCCACCATGTCGGTACCGGTGAAGGTATTGTAGCACAGGCCCTGACCCATGGCACCCGGGAAATAGAGCTCTTCAAACTGCCAGTACCCGGTGAGCAGGGTATTCAACACCTGGTCGGAAGTCTTATAGGCGTTGGCGATGGTCATCCTGTCCTTCGGGTCCTCCTGAATGAACTCATTGTCGGACATACAGGAGGAAACAGCCATGCATGTCAGAACAGCGCCGAAAATATATTTAATTGCTTTCATAATCTCATCAAATTAGAGGGTCACATTGATACCCAGGGTGACGGCACGTGGAATACCGATACCATAACCGCTGCGGTTTTCAGGGTCACTCATCTTCCAAAAAGGAGCGATGTAGAAGAGGTTGCGGCCCGACAGCGTAGCGCGGGCGCCCTTCAGGCCAACCTTCTTGGCAAGGCTGCCCAGGTTGTAGGAGACGGAGAGGTCCTGCAGACGGACATGGCCGAAGGAGTTGTACACCTGATACTTGGAATCGCTGTAATTAGGCTTCGGATAGGTGTTGTTGGGTTCCTGGCTGGTCCAGAACGGGATATCGAAAGCCGTGCATGCTGCAGTGGTGTCGTACGTGCTGTAAGCGAAGGTGTTGTTGGCGAGGCCATAGCCGCCGCCGCCGAAGATACCCTGGATGAGCATGTAGAACTGCCAGTTGCCCCAGCGCAGCGTGTTGGCCCAGGAGAGACGGAAGTTTTCGTCGCCGTAGCCCAGGATGACGCGGTCTTCCGGAGAAGGATTCACCGTCTGTTCGCCGTCCTTGGTGTAGAAGATAGGCTGACCGGCGTACTCCCCTTCCTGGAAGATGCCTTCCGTGCGGTAACCGTAAATGGTGTTGATAGGATGGCCGATAAACAGGTTGTTGGCGATATCGTCCTGTCCGTCACCATAGAGATCCACAATCTTGTTGCGGTTCAGGGTGAACACCAGGTCGGAGTTCCAGCTTAGGTCTGCGGTCTTCACGGGAACAGTGTTGAGGTTGATTTCAATACCCTTGTTGTCCACACGGCCCATGGTAGCCTTCTGGGTGGTGATACCCGCGCCCATCACAGCGGTGTTCTTATTGAAGATCTGATCTTTCGTCTGGGAAGCATACATATTCACATCCACGTGGATGCGGCCCTTCAGGAAGTCGGCCTCGAAACCGCCGTTCCAGGAGTAGGTGCTCTGCCAGCCCAGGTCAGGGTTACCCAGGGCCGCCACTTTCTGGCCCCAGTGAACGACACCGCCATAATAGTTGGGAATCTGGCCGCCCTTGGCTACGTCAATGACGGTCAGGGTTCCGTAAGGAGGAAGGGTCTGTGCGCCATTGGAGCCCCAGGAGAGTTTCAACTTCAGGAAGTTCAGCCAGGAGACGCCCTTCATGAAGTCCTCATTGGTCACCGTCCAGGCAGCACCTATAGCGGGGAATCTACCCCACTTTCGGTTCTGACCGAAAACGGAGCAGGCGTCCCAACGCATGGAGGCATTGAGGTGATAGGTATCCTTATAGGAATAAATCACACGTGCGAGATAGCCCACACCCTTCTTGGGCAGATGAGTGGGAATGTCTACCACCTTGGTGTCGGCGTCACACAGTCTGTACCAGCCCAGCAGCGTGGTTCCTGCCGTGTTAAAGCCGTTGCCACGCGTCCCTTCGGAGGCTGTCAAGTTAGATTCGCGCGTGTACACAAAGGTAGAGTTCACATAGTGATTCCCGAAATTGCGGGTATAGGTAAGGATGGCATCCATCACCCAGTTTTCGTTGAAGGTATAGAGGATAGAGCCCTGGGCATTGGAGAAGTTATAGTATTCGGGGCCCTGGCCTACACCTTCCCAGTCATTGGAAAGCAGGACAGGCGCATTGTTCTCATGCGTAAAGCTCATTTCCTTCGTCTCCATCTTGGTGTAGGAGGCACTCAGCTTGAAGTTCAGGCCCTGCAGGATGTTAATGCTCAGGAAACCGCCCAGGTTCAGGTTGAAGCGGCGGTTGTCTTTGTCGCGGCCTACGGTCCACAGCGGGTTCACGGAAGTGGCATTCACACCTTCCACATAGTAGCGGAGGGTCTTGCCGTCCGGCAGATACGGCTCCATGTAAGGAGAGTTCTTGTAGTTTAGCGAAGCGGCCACGGAATCATCGAAGGTGTTGGTGAAAGCCATGTTGGCACCAATCTCGATGCCCTTGGTCACCTTCGTGCTCACGTTCATGGACAGGTTGTTGCGAGTAAAAGCGTTGCCCACAGTCATACCCTTCTGGTCTGAACGGCCGGCTGCCAGATAGTAATTGGAGTTGGCCGTACGGCCGCTGAAGCTCAGGTTGTAGTTCTGGGTGTAACCTACGCGGGTGGCAAGGTCGTACCAGTCCGTGGTTTTTCCGGCTTCGTAGTTGGCCTTTTCCAGGAAGGACATCCAGGACGTGTTGGTGTAGTCCTCGCTACCCTTACGGGCGTTTCCGTACTTGATGTAGTTCTCCGGAGAGAGGAAACGCTGACGGTAAGAACGGGTAGAGAACTGATGGGAAGTGCTGAAGTTGATCACGGGCTTCCCTTCTTCACCCTTCTTGAGGGTAATCATGATAACGCCGTTGGCCGACTTGGAACCGTAGGCTGCCAGGGAGGTGGCGTCCTTCAGGACGCTGATGGACTCGATGGAGTTCTGGTCCAGGTCTTCCAGGTTACCGGTGTAGATAACACCGTTCACCACCAGCAGCGGAGCATGGCTTTCAGAGCCGATGGAACGGCGGCCACGGACGCGGATGGAAGCGTTACCGCCCACGTTGGGGGATTCCGCCCCCATGATCACACCGGACATACGTCCGCGCATCATATCGGCCACATTGTTCAGACCGAGGTTGGCAACAGGGGCGTCCGCGCCGGTCTTCATCACATCCACCGAGCCGGTGAAGTTCTTGGCGCGCGTGGTACCGTAAGCGATTACCACAACGTCGTCCAGGATCTGCTGATCCAGCTCCAGATGAATGGTCAGTTCACTCCTGTTACCAACGGTAACTTCCGTACCCTGATACCCCACACTGGAAATCTCGAGGACATCCTTCGGAGAACAGGTGAGTTCGAAACGGCCGTCTATGTCAGTGGCAACACCAGTGGTCGTGCCCTTGATCAAGACAGCGGCGCCAACGACGCCTTGCCCGGTCTCGTCAAGGACGACGCCCTTGACGACCTTTGTCTGAGCGGAGAGCAGCGACGCGCCCAGGACAAGTCCCAGACCCAGCGCTACAAGCCGCTTGAGGAAAGAATTGGTTCTCATAAGTAGTTATTAATAGTGGATAAAATGGGTTTGCTATTCATAGCGGAACGCCCGGTAGGAGTGCGGCGGAACCGTAAAGGCAGCCTTTGCCTGGGGCTTTACGCGTGCAAAGAAGAAGCCCTGGGAAGGCGCCTGCGGCACAGAAGCCGTAACCACTTCCCCGCTTTCGAGGTCGGTGAAAGCCTTCAGGGAAGGGTCTCCGCAAAGCTTAACGTCCACGGGAGCGTCATTGAAGTTCTCCACGATGACCGTCTTATTGTCATAGAGGAAAAGGCCGATTTTAGAAGGGCCCTCGAGGTAAAGGTCGAGGTCTTTGCTCATGGCGCGGCGGATCTCGTTGAGCACGCCGGCGGGATAGTCGTAGAGCTGGCCGAAGTCGTCGGGGATGGTGACCACGTACAGCGTGCCCTGGGAATAGAGGGCGCGGTGCAGGATGGGATAGCCGGAGACGCCGCCAGTGAGCGGGCGGCCAGCGCTGACCACCTCCCAGCTGTCGTTCGTGAGGTAGTGCACCTGCGGGATGAGGATGTCTCTGTCGGCCTTTCCATATCGGCCAAAATCATTCACGAGCGCCTTGTAACCCTCGCAGCGCAGCTCGCAGATGGGGGCAATCTTCTCCGGCACGGCCTGCAGGAGGCCGGTGGTGATGAAGACGTCTCCCCCGCCCTGCAGCTGCCGGTGGATCTTCTCGGTGAGGTCGGGGTCCGTGGCGGCCTGCTTCGTCAGGAGGACAGCCTTCTGCCCTTCGGGGAAAGCGGGGTACATGTCCATGGGAAGGCCGATCATGCCGAGGTAGTTCTGCAGGAACTCTTCGCCCGGAGCGTGGTAGACCTTGTAAGATTTAATGCCGATGGGGTTGCCGAGCTTGCCGACGAGGTTATCGGCCTGACGAAGGACTACGTCCGCGATGCGCGCCATGGTGGACGGCTCCACGGTCTCCTTGCCTTTCTTGAAGGGGGCGGTCATTTCGTCGTACTTGAAGCTCACCTCGCCGTCCTGCCAAGGGGCGCGGAAGCGGGGGTTCAGGCGCACGCTCAGGAGCTGGCTGTAGTCGAAGAGCATGACGTCGCGGCCCTTGGCTATGGCCGTGAGGAAGAGCTGCTCGGCGTAGCGGTCCATGCTCATGAAGATACCGCCGGAGTCTACCCAACCGCCGCCGTTACGGCCGTCGGAAAGGTTCTCGTAGTAGCGCATGGCATTGTAGCTGAGGTAGTTCTGCAGATGCTGCGCGCCGGCCGGGTCCCGGGTTTCGGTGCCTGTCCAGACGCCGTCGAAGATCTTCGGGCCCCATTCCAGGTTAAAGCCGAGGCCCTGGAAATGGTCGTACCAGTTGGGGTATTTGATAATGACTTTTACTTTGGGATTCACCTTCTTGGCAGGGCCTACAACCAGGTTGCGGCCGGCCTCGTTCATCAGTTCCAGACGGTATTCCGTCCAGCTCTTGTTGCCTTTGGCGGCAATTTCCACATCCTTTTTGCTGCTGGTGAAAAAGAAGTCGTCCAGGAGGAACTCGTCGAAGTGACGGGCCGTATGTTCGGCAATCTCCTGCACCTTGGCGCGGTCCTTGGGATCCGAGTAGCTGAAGGTCTCGAAGTCGTTGGGTTCGCTGATCGTATAGGTAATACCGCCGGCCACTTCGATGCCCTGCTTGAGGAAGAACTTCTTGGCTTTCTCCAGGGTGGCGTCGTCTACAATCAAAAGGTCGCGGTGGGTTTCCAGATAAATCTTGTCCACATCCAACTGGCTGGAGATGGTCTTCCAGGTAGACTCCAACCACTGGGTGTCTTTCATTTTCTCCACTTCGTACGCACGTACGTAAATGGAAACTTTAAAATTCTTGTGACCGGCAAAAACCGACACACTGAGGCCTAACAAGGCCACAGACAGAAACAGTTTACGGAAAAGTTTCATGGTTAATGAGTTATAACGTGTTATTGTTTACAAAATTAATAAGATATTTTTAAAACACAACAAAAGCGGCAGCTTTTTTGGCTGCCGCTAATGAGTTGTATTTGAATTCTTTAAATCTTTTATAAACGAACCCGCTTTTTCAGGCGGATATCCGTGGAGGAAGCGCCCAGCATAAGCTTGGTGCAGCCTTTCCGGATGGCCCATTCATGCTTCTCGGCGTCCCAGAGTTTGAGGTCGTCGATGGGAATGACCATCTCTACACGGACGGTCTCCCCTGCCTTCACGGCCACGCGTTCGAAACCGCGCAGACGCTTGGAGGCGTCGTCCTTCTTGAACTTGGCGTAGAGCTGAACAACCTCTTCACCGTCCATCTTGCCGGTATTCTTCAGGTTGAAGGAAACGATGACTTTGTCGTCTTCCTTCTTCACCTTCATCTTGGAATACTTGAAGCTGGTGTAGCTGAGACCGTAGCCGAACGGATAGATGGGCTTGGCCTTCGCATACATATAGGTACGGCCGTTGCGGATATCGTAGTCCAGCATGTTCGGGAGGTCCAGGATGTCGCTCACCCAGGTCTGCGTGAGGCGGCCGGCGGGGTTGTAGTCGCCGAAGAGGACATCGGCCAGGGCATTACCCAGTTCCTGGCTGCACTGGCTCAGGTGTACGATACCGGGGACATTCTTTGCCGTCCAGTTGATGGCGAAGGGGAAGCTGGAGATGAGGGTGACCACGGTATTGTGGTTGGCCTGCCAGACCACCTTAATGAGGTCTTCGGTCTCCAGCTGCAGGCTGCGGCGGTCCAGGGACTCGCGGCCGTCGCCGGCCACAGTGCCGTAGCCCCAGGGGCTCTGCACGCTCTGGGCGTCCCAGTCGGGGCTGGTGCCCGGGTGGTTACCCACGCAGACGATGCAGACATCGGCCCATTTCGCCAGTTCCTGCGCGCTGCCGTCGGAGTCCCAACGCTGGAACTTCACTTCCACGTCGGTTCCTTCGACCTTGGCCTTGATGCCGTCCAGCGGGCTCACGCGGTAGGAGGGCTTGGCGCCGTACCAGTCCTTCAGGACTTTTTCGGCGCGGTTGCCGAAGACGGCGATCTTCTTCACCTTGTTCACGTCGATGGGCAGGATGTGCTTCTCGTTCTTGAGAAGCACCACGCTCTTCTGGGTGACCAGGCGGGCCTTATCCTTGAACTCCTGACGCTCCCACGGAACGTCTTCCTCGGAGCCGAACTCCTGCTGGTCGTAGGGGCAATCGGCATCCATCAGGCCCAGCTTCAGCATGGTGCGGAGGTTGGCCTTCGTGCGCTCGTTCACCACTTCCTCGGAGAGGAAACCGGCGTCCCAGGCGGCCTTCACCTGCTCGAAGCGGGAGTCGATGAAGCGGGACAGACCGGCATCCAGGGACATCTGGATGGCCTCGTTCACGTCTTTGGCGTAGGCGTGCATCTCCGGCATGAACAGGAAACGCAGGGCGCCGGCATCGTCCACGATGGTACCCTTCATGCCCCATTCCTCGAAGAGGATGTTCTTGATGAAGGGATTGGCAATGCAGGGCACGCCGTTATAGGCGTTGTAGGCGGTCATCAGGGACATGGCGCCAGCCTTGGCACCTTTCCAGAAACCGTAGCTGTAGTATTCGCGGAAGAGGGTCTCGTCGAAGCGGGAGTCCGTCTTGTAGCGGCTGTCTTCGTTGCTGTTAGCCAGGAAGTGCTTCATCAGGGCAGCGCCTCTCCAGTAGGTGGGGTCGTCGCCCTGGATGCCCTTCACCTCGGCGGCAACGAGCTCACCCACGAGGTACGGGTCCTCGCCGAAGCTCTCCTCAGTGCGGCCCCAGCGGGGGTCACGGGCGAGGTCGGCGTTCGGGGCCCAGAGGATGAGGCTCTTGAAGGGAGCGCCCTTGGAGTAGAAACGGGCCTCGTAGGACATGACGTCGCCCACGATGAAGGCCATTTCACGGTCCCAGGTTTCGCCAATACCGTAGGCCTGCGGGAAGGCCGTGCTGTTGGTGTACTTGGGCTTGGGACGGCCGGGCCAACCGCCGCCGAACTGGCCGGCGTTGCCCAGGTTCGGAAGGTCGGCGTCACCACCGCGCACGATGCCGTGGATGGCCTCCGTGGCACCGGGGTTGGCAATGCCAAGACGGGGCACACCCTGCCCGACGAGGGTGCCGATCTTCTCTTCGATGGTCATGAGGGAGATGGCGTTATCCAGACGCTCTTCCTCGGAAAGCTTGGTATCCTGGAAAGGATATTCCTGCGCAGAAAGCATGGCCGCAAAGGCCATGCTCACTGCTAACGTGCAAAGTATGCGTTTCATATTACTTGAACAGAAGCTGTGCAAAGGTATTCAGATACAGACGCCAGTTAGCCCAGACGTGACCGCCGCCGGAAGCATAGAGGGTATGCTCCATTCCGTTGCGGGTAAGAGCCTTGTCCAGGATTTCGGTGCCGGCCCAGGCAAAGTCCTCGGTGCCGCAGCCAATCCAGTACAGCTTGTAGCCGGCCTTCTTGATACCCTGCAGCTGGGCGTCCAGCTCTTCGCTCTCGCGGATACCGCAGCTCATGGGGCAGATGTAGTTGAAAACGCCGGGGAAGAGGATGGTGGCCGATGTCGTATGACCGCCGCCCATGGAGAGACCGGCGATGGCGCGGCCGTCAGCCTTGGCGATGGTGCGATACTCCTTGTCGATGAAGGGAACGATTTCCTTCACCAGGCTGGTCACATAGGCGTTCTGCCACTTGGGATCCTGACGGTCCATTTCTTCGGCAGCGATACCCAGGGTGTTGGCGGCCTTCTGGTTGGGGTTGCCGTTGGGCATGACCACAATCATCGGCTTGGCAAGACCTTTCTCGATGAGGTTGTCCAGGATCTGGGCAGCGCGGCCCATGGAGCTCCAGGCTTCTTCGTCGCCGCCGCCACCGTGCAGCAGGTAAAGCACAGGGTATTTGGCTTTCTTGTTGGCCTCGTAGCCGTAAGGGGTGTAAACCACAATGCGGCGGCTGTAGCCCAGGCTGGCGCTGTTGTACCAGCGGGTGGTGACGGAGCCATGCTGGGTGGCCTCATAGTAGTTCTCACTGCGCTCGCCGGGGATGAACAGCATGTTCAGGTAGCGGGTACCGTCGCGCTGCACCTTGTCATTGAGGGGGTCGTTGACGGAGACGCCGTCTACAATAAAGCTATAGGTATAGATTTCCGGTTCCGGGGCATCGATGGTGATTTCCCAGATACCGCCCTCCCCTTTCTTCATCTCTTCCACACCCGTCCAGGGGTTGGCCATCCAGTTACCGGACAGCTGCACGCGCGTAGCATAATTGGCATTGAGACGGAAAGTGACCTTGCCGTCCTTTACCTCAGGAGAAACGATGCGGGGCCCGCGTCCGCCAAAGGCGAAGTTGGTCAATTCCTGACCGCAGAGGGAAGACACTGCCAGAGAAGCGGCAGCCAGAATACTAAGGATTTTTTTCATATCGGTTAGTTTAAAGTGTTACTTGTCACAAAGTTATTGATTCGCTT
>Ga0310786_10000673_pt1 | contig 54465 bp, 68 predicted proteins | sample AusTroGonzalo_MG_FD_203881 | JGI IMG/M metagenome (GOLD analysis project Ga0310786, IMG submission 203881) | Bovine rumen microbial communities from tropical cattle in Woodstock, Queensland, Australia - Gonzalo_03 (v2) (version 2) | ecosystem: Host-associated > Mammals > Digestive system >...
ACGGATGAAAAGGCAAGAGACGCGGCCATGACCTGGACTAAGGACGAGCTGGAGCAGGCTGTAGAGGGAATGTATCACAACCTGAATTCGCTGCAATCACGCTCAGGCGACCAGCTTCCGTTCACCAGTCTGAACTATGGCACATGCACGCTAAAAGAGGGCCAGATGGTCACTGAGGCGTTGCTGAACGGGTCATTGAAAGGCGTGGGCAAGTTCGGTCGCACATCGATATTCCCATGTGGGATATTCCAGTGCATGTCTGGAGTCAACCGCAAGCCCGGTGATCCCAACTACGATCTGTTCAGGCTGGCTCTCAAGTCCACGGCCAAGCGGCTGTATCCCAACTACGCCAACGTGGACTGGAGCGGCAACGCCGGATATGACAGGGACAATCCCAGCACGTACTTCTCCACCATGGGATGCCACGGATGGGATACCCCAATACGCATGTATGACGGGTCTGTGAAGAAGGTGCAGGACATCGTTGTCGGTGACAAGCTCAGGAGCTTCACAGATGAGCCGCGAGTAGTGCAGTCCATAATCAGAGGTGTGGATACATTGTATCAGGTAGAGCAGGCAGGGGCCATGACCTATACGGTCAACGAGGGCCACGTTCTGGTGCTGCTTGACACAAGCGTGCCGCCGCTTCCTGAAGAGCGTGTTTATGCGCTGATGACAGTGCATGATTATCTGGCGCTGCCGGAGGAGCGCAAGCAGAAGATGATGGGAGTCAAGATGTCCGGCTTCGGCGTTACCTATCATCATATAGTGGTGAGCAAGATCTACGACGCCGACTTCTATGGCTTCGAGCTCGATGGTGACAGGCTGTATCTGCTGTCAGACGGAACCGTCACGCACAACTGCAGGACCGCCAACGGGGCCGACATAAACCAGCCAGATCCAAAGCTCAAGCAGCTGAAGGACGGTCGCGGCAATATCTGCCCCGTCACGGTGATATTGCCCACGCTGGCCATGGAGTGCAAGGTACGCTATGACCGAGGCGGGCAATACGATGAGGACAAGTGTGTGGAAGCGTTCATGCGTCTTCTGGACAGGAAGATCGGCGAGGCGAAGGACATGCTGGTCGAGAGATTCGAGCATATATGTTCCCAGTCACCGGCCTCCGCCCAGTTCATGTACGAGAACGGCACCATGTACGGATACAAGCCGGAGGAGGGCATCCGCTCCGCGCTGAAGCACGGCACGCTGGTCATCGGTCAGCTGGGCTTGGCTGAGGCGCTGCAGATCCTCATAGGCTGCGACCACACCACGGACAAGGGCATGGAGCTGGCCAAGCGCATAGAGCAGCTGTTCAAGGACAGGTGCGCGGAGTACAAACGGGAGCTCAGGCTGAACTTCGGCGTGTACTACACCCCGGCCGAGAACCTGTGCTACACGGCCATGAACAAGTTCCGCGAGAAGTACGGGATCATACCCAATGTATCCGACAGGCCATACTTCACCAACTCCACCCACGTCCCGGTGTGGAGGAAGATGACTCCGTTCGAGAAGATAGACATAGAGGCGCAGCTCACAGGATACTCGTCAGCCGGGTGCATAACGTACGTGGAGCTGGACTCCAGCGTGCAGCACAACACCCAGGCGCTTGAGGATCTGGTGAACTACGCGATGGACAAGGACATACCCTACTTCGCCATAAACGTGCCCAGTGACCTCTGCCTTGACTGCGGATACCAGGGCGACATCAGCGAGTCGTGTCCGGAGTGCAGGTCCGCCAATGTGCAGCGGCTGCGCAGGGTGACCGGATATCTGACCGGTGACTATAAGACGGCCTTCAACAAAGGCAAACAGGCTGAGGCCGATGATCGCGTCTCCCATAGCGACGTGGAGGCATAACATGAACTACTTGTCCATTCTTAAGTGCGATACCGCCAATTCAATGACAGGCTTCACCGTCACGCTGTTCGTCTCAGGATGCGCCAGGCACTGTCCCGGATGCTTCAATCCTGAGTCCTGGAGCTGCGAGGCGGGAAAGCCATTCGACGAGGAGGCAAGGAACAAGATATTCTCCGAGTTGGACAAGCAGTACTGTCGAGGGCTGTCCCTCCTGGGAGGGGAGCCGTTGAGCAGACTGTCGGACAACCGCCGGCAGGTCATCGAGCTGGCCCGTGAGGTCAAGCGCAGATATCCCGACAAGGACATCTATCTTTGGACCGGGTACACGCTGGACGAGATAAGGGCCGATGACTCCATGTCACCGATTCTGGAGTATGTGGACTATCTGATAGACGGTCCGTTCATCCAGGAGCTGCGCAATCCCGACCTGCTGCTGAGAGGCTCGGCCAATCAGCATCTAGTCAGGTTGCATGAGAAGTGACATAAACGCAAGGCAGGCGCCAGGGCTTCGGTTCTGGCGCCTTTTTTGTAGCACAAAGGCAAAGGAGGAAAGAAAGATGAATGTGAAGATGTCCCATGTTGTTCTGGTGTTGTGTATTGCGGTCTTCGTGTTGTCGTTGGTGGGAAGCATGACGTTGGAGGCGGTCCGGAGGATAAACAAACTAGAGGCACGCGTGACAGCCTTGGAGGCGAAGCAAACGACATCATCAGGGAAACATGCAGGCGCAGAGGCGATTATGTATGATAAGGCGATTATGTGTGATGAGGGGCTTATTATGTGTGATAGGGAGCCGCACGACATGATCTTCACTGTTGGCAGGGAGACCGGCCCCCTGGAGACAGTCAATGAACAGTGAAGAGAGCAAGGACGCGAGTTTGCTGCACGGAAAACAAAGGAGAGATCAATGGGAACCAAGTGGTTTTTGACAGGCATCATACTGCTTCTGGTAATGATTTTGTGTGCTCTTTTTGAAATCTTGCAGAACATCACGTTCACGCGAGACAGCATCTACAGGATTGAGCATAGGATCTACTCAAACGAAGGAGAAGAACATGGAGAAAACATCTCATCTTATCCTGGGTCTGTGTATTGCCGCAGCGTTGGTGCTGATAACCGGCAATATGTTCCTTACAGTCTATAGGCTAGGCAAGGTCGAGGCCCAGGTTAATCTGCTCACCTCCGGCATGGTCACCCTGTCGGAGGCGATGGTGGAATTGCAGAAACAGAAGGAGAACGACAATGCGGAATGAATCTGATATGATTTGGATAATGATAACTATTCTTGGAATCTGCGTGCTGTTGCTTAGTTTCGGTACTATATCGAGATGTAACAGGCTGCAGTCCGCTCAGGAGTCTATGGAGCGGCGGATATACGGGCTTGAGCGTATCCTGGAGGACAGGAAATGAAATCCTCTCAGCAGACGTTCATCAAGGCCGACATCAATGACATGCGCCTGGAGCTGTGGCTCCGCAAGCGCAATGCCGGAGAGATACTGTGGAAGACCAAGGACGGTCGGATAATTGCACTGAAGGACATGGCCGACGAGCATCTGCTCAGGTGCATAGAGGCCCTGCGTGAACAGGAACAGGAACGAGAGATTGTAGAGGAGAACCGTGGAGATGCCTAAGACTCAAAGTGGAAGCAAAGCATACAAGCGTATCGCCGCTGAAGAAACCAAGAAACATGCTGGTGAGATATACTATCGCGGCCTCGCGCAAATGCACGAGGGGAACATTCAGATATGGACTGAGAAATGGGAACTCAGTCATGTGGAGTGGTGTACGCAATGCAAGGCGTTTATAGTCAATTTCAAGGCTGATGACGGATCGTTACGCTGTTGCAACGCTTATCGGGACGAGGACAATGTCTTGTTGCGTACTCCCGAGCAGTTGAGATCTTGGTTATCCGACATAAGCAGCAGTACGCACGTGATCAAGTTTACTCCTGTCAGCGACGTGGAGGATGCTGAGGAGCTGCAGCCTATGATGCTTGATCCGGATGACTCTTGGATGATGGTTAGCACCTGGCCAAGTGCTGTTGGTCTAGATGGCGTGATAGGTGCTGTGAAGCACGCTTTGCTGGAAATGCATGATAGTGTCATAGAACGAATTAATAGAATAATAGACATGTGGGACATTACCAGAGTAACTGTTATGGATATGGGACCTAAGGGCCAATCGCAGTTTCTGCGTACTTGGGAAGAGATTGTGGAAGGTGTAGACTACGATGATGAGGAGGACGAAGATGACTGACACAGCTGGCATTTCTGTTGATGGTGTCATCCCTCTGGCCGCAATGGTCAACCATCATTTGTACACCGGAACCGGACGGAACTTCAATGTGGCCGTCTGGTTCGGTGGAGCGTTTTATGGCCTGCGTACCAAGTTCCATGATACGTTTGTTGACAGGGAGTATCATTGGGAAGCCGATGGTACGTTCCGTCCCACCAGGCACGTGTGCGACCTGCAGGAGCGCCTGACACCAGGTTGCTATTTCATGACGGAATGGCGGCTGTCCAATGTTCTGTATGACATGCTGTTCACGGCCGAGAGGCTGCTTGCGGCACTGGAGAAGACCCATGAATAAGGAAGAACGCAATGACGCGAATTGGCACATAGTGCATGTTAGGCAGTGGCTTGCCAGCTATGCGAAAGGCAGGGGCGAGACATTCGAGGCGTCCCTGATGGTTATGCCCGGGCCGGACATGATGGTGACGGCTGACAACCTGGCGTATGTGCTGGGACCGAAGAAAGTGCATTGTCTGTATGTGGACTTGAAGGACCATGAGTACCCCGGAACGGAGATGACCTGGCTGTATGACCGTGGCTGTCATGTCACGCATCTGATGGGACTGAAGGAGCTCCCGGCTACATTGGTGAGTGCCCTGGGACAGGTTGAGGGCTCCACGGATTCCGTGCGCGACAGGCTGCGTTATATGCTGTTCCACCAATGGTCGGCTTATAATATGTACACGGCCTGCGATGCCAGAAACCTGGATCTGCGTCTGATGGTGTCCCCTCCGTCAGGAACGATCCCTGGAGAGTTCAGCGTGGTTGGCTGGTTGCATGCTAGTCAGGTAAGGCACATGGCAGAATCATTAAACCTGCCCACTAGCGAGGACAATCTAATCGCTGACTACAAGCAAGATGCATACCAGTTCGGGGAGCCATTCACGGCGCAGCAGGTGGAGGACTGGTACTATGAGGCGGTTCCTGACATGGAGCGCCTGATGGACGAGTTCGACGAAGACGAGAATACCTGGGTGAAGCTCACGGCCCCCACGGCCGGGGAGTCCTTCCCTCAAGAATGTCTTCGCCGCAGATTCAACCTCAATGTCAGAGTTCTTAACCAAACGGATGTGCCGGCCTACAACCACAGTTAACAGAGGAGACAAGACATGGGAAAAAGAGTCAAATGGCCAGACCCGGCAGACTACGGGTTCACATTGAACAAGGTGGAGCACACATGCAAGGACCTGTTCGGTGAGCCGTATGAGCCACGCTGGACCTGCGTCATCAGAATCAATGGCACGCCCAGCCTGTGCAAGTTGGGCAGACCGCACGGCAAATGGAGACTGGTATGGCTGAACAATGATAAGATCAAGGGCACCAACCGTGACCTGGAAACCTTGCTGGACCTGTTCGAAAAGCATCTGCTGACAAATTATTGGGGGTACGGTATGCTGGAGCTGCCATGGAAGAAGGCAGAGGCAGTGGAGCAGCCGAAGGTGCCTACCAAACGGTACGCCAAGCCCAGATACGAGGATCCGTGCCTGATCGGGTTTAAGCTGATCTCAGGTGATGGAGAGCCAGAATGGGAATATCCGTGTAATCATTACGGCTATACGGTTCTGCTGCGTCGCAAGCACGGCAAGTGGCGCCTGGTTGCGCTGCAGGAGAACAAGGACAAGGAACAGGTCGAGGTTCTTGTAGTCACAGAGCATAGGCTTGGAAAGCTGATGGCCGCATTCTACGCCAGATGGTCCAAGCTGGTGGTTGGGGAGTACGCCAAGCTCTGTCTCAGTGAAGAACAGCTTGGCACCATGAAGAAGGCTGGAATCATTCCTGATCTGCAGCCTAATAAGGACATTGGCCCGTCGAAGATTCTCAAAGCTGCAGCACCTAGGCAGGAACCTGCCAAGCCGGTCAAGAAGCAGCGGGAGTGGGAAGATCCCACGGTTTATGGGTTTGTTCCGCAGAAGGCCAAGTCAGTCGATGCCTTTGGCTGGGCCGGGAGTCCCAAGTGGATTCTTCAGCTCACACCGTCATTGATGCTGAAGTTGGGCCGTCCCAAAGGCAGATGGCGTCTGGCCATGTTGGCCGGCAGGGCGCAGACCGAGAGCTTCGCAGCAGTTAGCAAGAAGTCTCTGGAGCATGTGTTCGAGGTGTTCTGTGGCAAACTGTGCGCGAGCATGAGGAGCGTGTTCCAGGGAACATTGGACAAGGCACAGGCTGTGCCCAAGATAGATGAGAAGATGCTGGAGACCAATAGGCAGTTGGATTTGCTGAGGGGAGCTTGCCATAAGTTCATTCAAGCCCTTGTCAGGATCCTCTGACGTGTCCTTCGCCCCTGGCGGATTCTGCCGAACACATCTGGAAGGAGCTGTTCGATAACATGATGCTTCCGTTCACGGATAGCCAGGATAACGGCTGAACCTGAATTAGCATTAACGTTGGTGCCCGCATGCCATTGTGGTGTGCGGGCTTTTTTTGCGCACTGATAACAACAAAAGGAGAACACACAATGTCAGACATTGAGCAACAGCAGTTGAGAATGTACCCGGATCCGGAGGAGATTCGTGCTAGAATAGAGCGCAGATTGTCTCCTGATAAGTTTAGGCCAAATGAGCTGGCCAGGTTGTCCAAGTCGGATAAGCTTGCCTACCTGCATAGTATCAGTACATTGCTCACACAGGCCGCACACTTGCGCTGCGCCTGGATAACCCGAGAACTCGTGCTGTGTCCGCCAGAGGAGAGGGATGAGCGCTTGTCTTACGTTTTGGTGAAGTCCGAGCAATTAATAGAGTGCGCCCTGTTGTATGGCATTGGAGCCGGGGCAGAACTGACAGAGGATGAGATCGAAAATGAGTTGGGCATTGGCGCTGACCTCAAAAAGGAGACCTTTGAGATGATGGCCATACGATCCCCGCTAGAGCGAGCATACGAGGCTGCAGAGAAATTCGAGGCCCAGATGGAAGACAGCAGTACCAACGAATGAGCAAGCAAAAAGGAGAGAGCACATGACCACAAAGAAGAAAACCGCGGAGGAGAAACCACAGAAGTACATCGTTCGTGCCGACCGCGCAGGCGTGTTCTTTGGCGAGATAGAAAAGGTGGACGGCTCCACCGTCACGATGCGTAACGTCCGTAAAGTCTGGTACTGGAAGGGAGCGTGCGCCGTGGAGGAACTCGCCGTGCACGGCGTCGCCAACCCCAACTGCACGCAGATGACCGTCGAGGTGGCTGAGATGACCATCCTCGGCGCAATCCAGATTATCCCCTGCACGGACGAGGCGACCAGAAACCTGGAGGGCGTCAAGGTATGGAGCAGGCACTGAAAGATTTTCTCTTTATTAGCTCCGGCAACGGCGACGGCTCCGGCTCCGGCGACGGCTCCGGCTCCGGCTGCGGCCCCGGCTCCGGCTACGGCTACGGCCCCGGCTCCGGCTCCGGCTACGGCGACGGCTCCGGCTCCGGCGACGGCCCCGGCTCCGGCTACGGCTCCGGCTACGGCGACGGCAACGGCGACGGCTCCGGCTACGGCTCCGGCGACGGCTCCGGCGTAGCGTCCATCAACGGAGACGCCGTGCATTACATCGACGGCATCGCCACCATCATCGACAGCCTGCACGGCAACTATGCAAAAGGGCGCATCCTCAACTCCGACCTGACCACAGCGCCCTGCTACGTGGTCAAGGTGGAGAACAGTTTCGCCCACGGCAGGACGCTCCGCGACGCGCTGCGGGACGCAAACGCCAAGGCTACGGAGCGGAGGCCGCTGGCACAGCGGATCGCCATGTTCGTGCGGCAGCACCCCGACCCCGACCGCCCCTGCGACGGAATGGATTTATTTAATTGGCACCACATCCTGACCGGCTCGTGCGAGGCTGGCCGGAATGCGTGGTGCCGAGACCACGGCCTAGACCCCAGGAGGGCCAGGATGACGCCCCGCGAGTTCTGCGAGGCCACGAAGAACGCCTATGGCGGCGAGGTCATCAAGATGATTCTGGATAAATACGGAGAGGAAAAATGATTGGCATGGATTTTTGAACGGACCTGACTGCGACAAGAATGAAGGAGACAACTAATGAGCATGAATCTCGGCAACAGCAAGGAGACCAGCTGGAATCAGGAACACGACTGGATGGCCAAGGGCAATCCATACGGGCTGATGCAGATAGGGACAGACGACTCCTACGCCATCTACGGCGATGGAATCCACGCCAACGTCTGCAAGCGCCTGCGGGAATACTATGAGAGGAGCACGCGGCGAATGATCGAATGCGAGGCCAGGGAAAAGGGCGAACTCCATCCGTGGAAATGCAAGGACAAGGCGTACTACAACGGACTTCTGGCCAAATACCTGAAGGAGCTGTGGTACATGCAGAATCTGGAACGGCTGGAGCAGATGGATGGCAGCGAAGTGACGTGGTATGTGAGTTAAGATGGATGCATACGGCATTTCCCGCCGTGGATCTGGAGCCAGGTGCCGGACATGAACGTGATGCTATCCCGCTAGCACAAAATGAATACAAGGAGCTTTTTCCAACAATGGGCACGATTCAGGAAATCCTCATTTATGCATTGTGCGTTCTTGTAGCAATGCTCATGCACTTTTTGCATGTATTTATGTTTTTTTGGTTTCTGGTTGATGTCGTCATGGGAGTGTAAGGTGCTGTTCTACTCTGGCGTCATTGCACTAATGCTTGCGTTTGCAGGAATGTTATAAAGTTCGCATAGTTTCACGGCATGGCGCTATCCGGCAGGGACATCTCCAATGAGATGATAGAATGACACTATCCCCGAAAACGACGGATACCAATACGTAAATCATCACAACCACAGACCGACAGCAATGAACGACACATGATGACTGATGACACACCCAGAGAAGAAGAGAGTGGAGCCGCAAATTCCGTAATGCGGCTGATGAGAATAGCGGGGCCGGTCTGCTATCTTGGCTACGGCTTCGGCGACGGTTATGGCGATGGATGCGGTTATGGCGACGGCTTCGGCAACCCTCACGGTGACGGATGCGGCGTTTCCGGCACCGGCTCCGGCGACGGCTTTGTCATCAGCTCCGGCTTCGGCAAAGGTAGAGGCACCGTTTTCTGCTTAGCCTTCGGAGACGCCTGCGGCGCCAATGGCAGCGATGGAGACGTTGATGGCAGCGATGGAGACGTCGATGGATACGGTTATGGCGACGGCATCGGCTCCGGCTTTGGCTCCGGCCACGGCTCTGGCAACGGTGACGGCAAAGGCTGCGGCAGCGGTGTCAAAGGCGACGGCCTCGTCTTCGGCGTAGACCCCGGTGACGGCAGAGGCAACGGCTTCGGCAACGGAGCCGGCGATAGCTATGGCTACGGCAATGGACATGGCGATGGCGTTGGCATAGGCAACGAAGACGGAGACGGCTTTAGCGACGGTTTCGGCTACAGTTCCGGCTACGACGACGGCTCCGGCTTCGGTGACGGCGACGGCTCTGGAAATGACAACGGCATCGGTGATGGATACGCCATCGAAAACGTGAGCGGTCTCGTCTTCGACTCCGGCTTCCGCGACGGTTCTGGATTTGGTGATGGTTCCGGCTCCGGTGACGGCGCCGGCCGCGGAGACGGCTGCTGCGGCTTCGGCAATGGGCATGGTGACGACGGCATTGGTTTCGGCAACGACATCGGCTACGGCTATGGAGATGGCCCCGGATATGGTGATAGCCGTGGCTTCGGCGATGGTGATGGCTGCGGCGATGGCATAGTGGCGTTGAACGGACAACCTGTCTACCGCATAGACGGAGTTGCCACGATCATCGATAGTGTGCGCGGCAACTACGCGCGGGCAAGGATTCTGCACACTGATCTGACCACCGAGAAGTGCTTCTTGGCCAAGGTGGAGAACTGCTTCGCCCACGGCTCGACTCTCCGTGACGCGGTGCGGGATGCGACCAATAAGGCAATGGAGAAGCGTCCGCTGGAGCAGCGGATCAGGATGTTTGTGGAGGCGTACCCCGACCCGGACAAGCCATGTTCCGGCAGGGACCTATATAATTGGCATCACATACTGACGGGCTCATGCGAGGCAGGAAGGTCCGCCTGGTGCAAGGATCACGGGCTGGACCCGGACAAAGACTTTCTCACTCCCAGGAAGTTCTGCGAGATGACGCGGAATGCCTATGGAGGCGAGGCCATTGCCGAGCTGTTGCGTATGTATGTGAATGAGAAATGAAGAAAGAACAACGACCAAAGAACACAGAAGGAGAAAAAACAATGTCCAAGGACACCAAGACCACCAGCAAGAAAGAAGAGAAAGCCAAGGCCAAGTACATCGTCAGAACGCTGCATGCAGGAGTGTTCTTCGGGGAGATCGCCGGGAGCAGGGGCCTCGCCGTCAACATGCGTAATGTGCGGAAGATCTGGTCCTGGCACGGAGCCTGTGCCGTGGAGGAGCTCGCCAAGAGCGGTGTCCAGCACGTGGAGGGCACCAAGCTGACGGTGCAGATTCAGGATATGGTTGTCTTCAACCCCATCCAGATCATCCCCTGCACGAAAGAGGCTGTGGCCAGCCTGGAGCGGGTCCCGGAATGGAAGGCTAGCAAATAAACAGAAAGGAGAAAGGAACAATGGAAGAAAACAGGAAGATTGAACGCCCCGATGCCACCGCAGTGCTGGAGAAGGTTCGCGCCCTCTCTTTGGAAGAGAAGAGGGCACTGCTGCTGGAATTGTTTGAGAATGAGCACTTCTGCATTCTGAAGTCGCTTACTGATAATATCAAGGGACTGGCCAAACTGGCAGTCTCCATGCGTGAGAAGGATATGCTGGACAGCAATCTGGCGCATGAGACCGCAGGCTTCATGACCGAGCTAAGGCAGCAGCTGGTGAACATGACTCTGGCCGCCCTGTGCGTGGCCCTGGATTTCCCCGTGTCGGAACTGAATGCTATGATCGACTTGGTTCTCGAGATCGGAAATCAGCAGATGACGAACCTAGCCTCCGGAGTGGTGGCTAGTTCCAAGGCATATAACCCGATCATGTTCCAAGACATGCATAAAGAGGAGAACTGACAATGGTGAAGATTCCTGGATCAGAAGATGTAAGCGTCGAGTCTGCTGAAGAGCAGGATATGGATGTCACCGAATCCCAGAAGATCATTTGCGAGTTGCCCATTGAGCATAAGCAGGCATTGATCTACGGATTCTACGCCAATGCGGACAACATCATACGCACAGGCCTTGAGCATGCCGTTCTTGAGCTTATGCGTGTGATGGACAAGCATGGTGTCGGGAAAGATGATTATAGTTCAGACATGGCAAGCGCCATGGCCAACGCGCACACTGAGATGCTCTCTCAGTACACAACGATGCTGGCCATAGCCTTCGGTCTGACGCCAAAGCAGATGCTGTACATGATGCCATCTCTGATGAAGGCGGTAAGAATCAACAGGCGCGAGCATCTAGCGAAGATGGGATTATCGCCAAATGACGCGGAAGAAGAAAAACCCGAAGAGTAGCTTCTCTCCAGCTCCATGGCGCTTCCATAAGCTGCAGGATACCCGTGAGGGGGAGCTGCTGGATGAGAACATGAATCCAGTGTGCTTTCTCCCTCAGGGCGAACATCAGGCAGCCAATGCAAGACTGCTGGAGGCTGCCCCGCTTATGTTAGGTATGCTGACCGAGATATGCACCGGCTGCGACTACTACAGCAAGCGTGCCGACAACGAGTGCGGAGCGTGTGGCATACGTCAGCTACTCAAGGACATAAACGAGGGAGAATGACCATGGCGAATCTTGTGCTGGTGATTATGATTGTCGGACTCATAGTGGGCTGCGCCTACTGCTGTGTTACACTGGACTTCCTGTCTGAGAACGTGCGAGAACTATATAGGGAACTCAAGCAGATGGCCAGGGATGTGGAAAAGCTGCGGTCCGCTTATCTGGACGACTTGTCCGAGCGCTTGGCAAAGTCGCTTCACCAGCCGGATGATGCAACAAAGGAGGGAAAATGACTGCCGAGGAATTCTTGAAGAAGGAGTACAGGTCCATTGTACTGATAATGCTTTCTGTGGGTTCCCTGTGGCTTCTGCTGGCGTGGCTAATCTGGGTCTGGGTGAATGTTCCCAGATGCGATGTATGCAACGGTAGGATAAAGGGGCCAGGTGTGGAATACAATGACATGGTCATGTGTGACCGATGTTGGGACTCCCAGGTCAGGATCTGGCGAGAATGCAATCCTGACCATAAGTGAATCAACGAGGGGCGGACTTGATTGTCCGCCCCTTTCCTTTATCTGGAGAAAGAAATGGAAAGACTCAAGAAGTGGCTCGCCGATAACGGCTACAAGTACAATGAGGAGGCTGGCGGTGCAGTGGTCACCGGCCGTCCATATGGAGATAACATGGTCGATCCTGATCTGAAGGCGGTGGCCATAGTATTCGACGGGCCTACGGATGGTCTATATGGCTTCCGTGCCCTTCCTCTTACCAGGGGCGAGGATGGACATCTGATACCACTGGAGAAATCGAAGCGGTCTTGTCTGGGGCTGATGGCCATGGCCGAGCAGGCGACTGAAGACTACTTCTACATTTCCAGCCCTAATTTGGATTCCGACAACCTGCCTTCGGCGGTGATATCCGGGATATGCAGCTATGACCACGTGTCCGACGTCATGGAGGACATGATGGCAGCCATGTGGTACTGCTTTGATCACAAGAACAAAAAGGAGAACGACGATGTCACAGGTAGTGTCTACGGACCTTTATGCCATGCCTGATCCCGAAGAGGTGCGATGGCTGGAATCTCACGGCTGGCAGCACGACGAAAGCGATGAGGCAGGTGCCTGGTCATGGGAAGGAGCACTTGCGGACGGAAAGACGCAGTTGCGTATCACGATGCTGTGGGATGCGTATGATGATGGCATGGACGGCTGGTGGAAGCCTGTCATCAATTCGGTGTCCAAGTCTAGCAGCGGTACCACGAACATCTCGCATGCTTTTAGCGGAGTACGCCATGCGCAGTTGGTCGACGCGCTGTTCGATGCTTACACCGGTTGGAATCGTGCTGAGGCAACGTCCAAGGACAAGTGGTTGTATTGGGAGTACATGGGTACCTCCATGGAAGAGCAGTGCCTGATGAAGCTGCGCTCGAAATTGGAGAAATGTGTGCGTTCTTATGACGCGGATGACAGGTTGACTGAATTCGCGTCTCAGTTGTTGCAAGTCTATGATACGTACTACAATTTCGCGGCTTACGAGATTCTGAATGAGGAGGACAAGAATGTTCCAGAAGTATGACAGGGTTGATCACCCCAAGCATTACATGGTCACTTCCATAAGGCCAAAGCCTGTGGAGTGCATAGACGTAGTCAAGCTCCTTACGTTCACATGGGGCAATGCGTTCAAGTACGTGTTCCGCGCAGGGCACAAGGAAGGCTCCAGCGCCATCGAGGACCTGCAGAAGGCCCTATGGTATCTGGATGTAGATCTTCCGGGACTGGATGAAAGCAGTTTCATCCCGGCGCAGATGGTGTTCGATACCTGGCAGAAGCCGGGTATATCTTATGAATTTGAGGAGCTCAGGTATTCCGCTCTGAACAATATAGTTCACTGCCGGAAGACGGCTGCTCATGATAGCGTGGTTAATATGATTACTTACTGCAAGATGAAAGGAGAACCAAATGCTGCAGCAGAAGGAGTACACGGTCAAGTATGTGGTGAAGCACGACGGGATACAGGAGACAAGGACTCTTGTGGTGTATGCCTACAATGCCAAGGAGGCCAAGGCGGAGACTGTAAAGAGGGAGAAGGCCATGACGGGACGCCATGCGTTCCATCCGGAGATCGCAAAGATCAAGGCCCTGTGAGGGGCGGGCGCAGAAAAGGCATCCAGGTGCTGCAATTCACCTTGGATGGCGAGTTCGTCAGGGGTTTCGAGTCCTTGTCCAAGGCATCCGCAATAACATATCCGGCTGCCATACTGGCATGCTGCTGTGGTAGACGCCTGTCGGCTGGTGGGTATACATGGAGATTCAAAGATGAGAAAATTGGTCTATAAGATAAGGAGAACTAGTTAAATGAATGAAACCGCACAGGATACTGAAGAGTGGAGAAATATTCCGGGCTTCAGCAATAATTATCAGGTTAGTAATTATGGAAGAGTCAGGAGCCGCATAGAGCCAGGTTCACATAAAGTGACAGATACCTGGAGAATACTTAATCCGGTAACTGAACAAGGATATAAGCGTATCTATGTAGGCAGGGCCGGCAGGTTGTTGACCTCGGTTCATAGGTTAGTAGCTTTAGCTTTTCTGCCTAATCCAGATAACCTTCCAGTAATAAACCATAAGAATGAGGATCCAAGTGACAATAGAGCATGCAACTTAGAATGGTGTACTGTTAAGTATAATTCTAATTATGGCACGTGTAAGCTGCGTGCGAGTAGAGCGTTGCTTAATAATCCTGGTGTTTCTAAAAATGTCTGGCAGTTCACTCTAGATGGTATTTTGATAAAATGTTATCCGTCTGTTAATGAGGCGTCTAGACAAACAGGAATTAGCGTGTATCATATACGAAGACACGCTTCCGGTGTCAGTAAGTCAGCTTCTGATTATCTATGGAGCTACACTTCTACACCTCCTAAAAAGATAGATAGATACTCTCTGTATAAACCTGTACCAGTATGCCAATACACACTGGACATGCGTTTTATACGTGAATACCCATCACAAGCCATCGCCGGTAGGGAGTGTGGAATTAATCCCACTAACATATGGGGATGCTGTAAAGGCCTGAGACGAAAAGCCGGAGGTTACATTTGGAGAGTCAAAAATGAGAAAACTAGTGTACAAGACAATGGTTGATGCCATTGAACCAATGGATGCCGATACCCTTGAATGTGTTAGGGTATGTGGCTGGAGAGTCGTCTGCAGAAAAGGAGATTTTCATGTAGGCGACATCGCTCTCTACATAGAACCAGATGCAGCGTTGTCGCCTCATGATGACAGATTCGCCTTCCTGCGTGACAGGTGCTATAAGAAATTCAACGTGCACGGCAAGCTCTTCGACGAGTGCTATCGCATCAAGACAATGAAGCTCAGGGGAGTCATCTCCCAGGGGCTGTTGATGAAGCCCGAGCTGTTCTGCGAGGTCAGGAACAAGCAGTTGCACGAGGACTGCAGTGATGTGCTGGCCGTGCGTCATTATGACGAGGTGGCTGAGAAGTACGTGAACGAAACCGCGCCTCTCAAGCCGGCTGACCAGAAGGGTCCGTTTCCGGAGGGCTTCGGTCCCAAGACAGACGAGGAGCGCATCCAGAACATCGAGGACGAGACTCTGAGGAGCTGGATAGACTCCGGCGAGGAGCTGGAGGTCACGCAAAAGATCGACGGCACCAGCATGTCTGTCGGATATGCTCCGATTGTACGATTGGAGGATCCGCTGGCCGTGTGCAGCCGCAACTTCGAGCTGAAGGACATGCCCAGCTCATATTGGGACATGGTCCATCAGCTGAGGCTGGACGAGAGACTGAAGGAGTATTGCGAGCGCTATAACCTTGATCTTCTCATACAGGGAGAGCTGCACGGCCCGGGCATCAGTTCCAATAGAGATCATCAGACAGAGCGTCATTTCAGTGTGTTCCGCATCTGGGACATCCAGGAGCAGAGGTACCTGGAGTGGGACGAGCGAATGGAAATATGCAGAAGGCTGGGGCTTGAGCACGTCCCTGTGCTTGAGATCACTACACTGCGCAGATTCACTGATCCCTATGATCCTGATAACATGCAGGCCGTGCGTGACAACATCCTCAAGTTCGCCGAGGGCAAGACCGAGCTCGGCAATGAACGAGAGGGCGTGGTGTTTAAGTCACGTGACGGACATATAAGTTTCAAGGCAGTGTCCAACGCATATCTGCTTGGCCTTAAGTAAACCGTGGCAGGAGACATTCACAATGGCCTTCAAGTTAGGGTTCGTCGTCGGTCTGATTCTCCTGTGCATATGGGCCATTGACCCGTAGGAGAAACCATGCCGATAGATGACAACAGGTATGAGGAGCTCAGCAGGAGCGTGTCCTGGCTGACCGATTACACATATGAGGACAGCACCAAGCTGATAGTGGGGATGTTTTCACACACAATGTGCAAGGAGAACGAGCATCTTGTGGAATACGGAAAGCGCATCTGGCTGGAGAGCGAGGTGGACGACAAGACCGAGTCCAGGCAGGAGGGCAAGGAGTTGAATGTCTATGGTGACCTGGGCCCTTCCGCAAGGACCATCAGGCGTGCCCCATTCCAGACCTTGGACAATTGGTTCAATAGGGCGTGTCCCCTGATCTGCCTCAGGCATGTGCCTAATTCCGGGTACGAGTGCGAGTTCGACTTCATGCTGAAGGGCGGGGAGGCGAGGTCTGCCAAGATCACTTCCTGGCGCATACGCAATGATCTGTCGGACAGTTACGCCTTTTCCACCATCTTCCAGGACTGGCCTGAAGTTGGACAGTGGACAGAGTGGCACGAGCTTCCGAAAGAGTTGCGCTCTCGGCTGAGGCCCCTGTTCAAGAAGGCCGTGGACCCCAAGGCCAGCGTATACCAGCTGTTCGCTGGCTACGATGCCGAGCCCGTCAAGGTGCAACAGCTGATACGCGCCGGCATAATAAGCAATCCCAGGTCCCTGTGGCGTTCCATCGTCCCCCGCAGGGACCTTCTTCCCTACGCTGGTTTCAGCATGCGTGCGGAGCCGGTGGCCGTGGTGCCGGTGGATGATCTGCTGGAAGGAAAGGTGGATCTTGCCAAGTACGAGAAGGGCCTTACTATTGAGGCCTTCAGGGATAGACTGCCAGCTGGCATGTTCGCGGAGACAGAATCTACGTTCGATCCGTATGTCACCAATGAACACGGCAACAAGGTATGCCAGCTGATAAATGTGACCGTGAAGGCCTATCCCCTTAGCAAGTTTGAGGGAATCGGAACTAAGCTCAGGCTTCCAAAGGGCCAGAAATAAGTTCCCGTAGCCTTTCCATGACCATGGCCAGGCGCTCCCTGACCATGGCTATGGTTAGGCCTATCTCTTGGGCTATGGTCTTCACGTCCAGCATCTCGGCGCATATGCCGAACGTATGACGCACAATGTACTGCTCAAGGTCTGACAGCATGTCCAGGCAGTCATGCAGGCGATGCTTAAGCGCCTCGTAGCTGTCCTCGTCCTGCACTGTCTCGGATATCATGCTGTCAAAGGTGGTGGCAGATTCATCATTCAGGGTCTCGTTCATGGATACGGTGGTTACAAATGCGGCGCCCAGGTTCTCTATCTGATCCGCGGAATAGCCAGTCATGTCCATGAGCTCCTCCACCGTGGGCTCGTTGCCGGTGTCCATCATATACCGGCTGCGGGCCCTGTTTATTTTCTGCATGCGTGCCAGGCTGCCTCCAGGCACTCGTATGGTGCGCGTCTGCCAGGCCACCGCATGCCGCATGGCCTGCTTGATCCACCAGGCGGCGTAGCATGAGAACTTGGCTCCCTTGCTGGGGTCGAATTTGTCCGCGGCCGTTACTAGCCCGCAGTTTCCCTCGGCCACCAGGTCATTGAAGTCCAGGCCGTACTGCTTGAAGTCATGCGCTATCTTGACCACCAGCCTGAGATTGGCGCATATCAGTTTGTCTTTGGCGTAGCGCTTCTCGTCCTCCGTGCCATTGTGGATGAGATCCGCCAGCCTGTTCTCCTCCTGCACAGTGATTCTGTCATAGGCGGAGATGTCCTTCATGTAGCTGTCGATGTTGGTCGTCACGTGCCCCAATGCCATTGTCTTCTCCTTTTGCTAATGGTGATAAGGAAAAATCGACTATAGGCACAATATACAACAGCGACAGTGTATTGCAAATGATAATTTGAAAAAATATAAGAAAATATTTGATTAAATACGGGGATATTCTTGGCATAATACAATGACTGAGATAGTATCTTTCATTTTCCCCCTAAACCCTAAACAAAAGGAGTACAAGAGATGGTAAAGAAACTGAAAGTCAATGTTCCCCCCGCTGCCGATGATGTGAACACCAGCGTTCCCCCGTCCTCCCAGGATGTCTTGCTTCTCGAGATCCTTGAGAGAGTGAAGTCCCTACAGAACAATATCGACTACCTGGGCGAGAGCTCAGTGAAGATCGAGGCTGGAATCTTCGACTGCAAAAAGCAGATCGGAGAAACAATCCGGGATACTGCTGGCATGACCAAGGCTCAGATCCGGGAGCTTCAGACCTGGCTTGACCAGACCTTGAAGAAACCAGTGAAGCCTAGCCTCTGGTCTAAGGCTAAATCCTGGTACACTGACAAGGTCGGGCAAATCATTGCCTGGCATGAAGCTCGTAAGATGCGCAAGCTCATGAGACGGGCGGCAGAATTGCAGGAACTGTTGAATCGCCAGGCAGAGGCGAAGTAACAGTTCCAAAGACGAGGCCGGGTGAGAGTCCCGGCATAATCACAGGGGGCGGCATTTGGCAGATCCGCCCTCTATTTTTTTCCAATCCATTAAAGTCAAAGGAGAAAGAAGATGGAGAAAAGACGTTACCTGGATCGTCAATTTAGTGCTTTCGTCGCCGCTGTCGACGCGGCCGCCAACGAGGGCACAATGGTATTTAACGGCAATACTATCGAGTTTGCCGCTGTGCGCGATAAGGATAATAAGCTTATCGCGATCCAGGTGGGCAGGGAATTGTACAACCTGTCAGATAATAGGGCGAACCGCGCAGCCGTCGCGGCGGCGGGACTTCTGGGATCGAATCTTATCGACAAGGGGCAACGCGCTCTTGCCACGGTTCGACTTATGAAACGCCAGGACGCCGCCAAGAAAGCCCATGCCGACATCCGGAACCTGTGGGGAGTGAACTACGCAGAACGCGTATGGGAACTTCACATGCCGGAAGCCAGGCGCCCTGTTGTGGCCGACGCCGCCTTGCAGATCCTGCGTATTCTTACCGCAGATCCCCACAAGGTGGAGCCAAGGTCAATCAGGGAAGCACGTGCCCTCTGTGCCGGGTTGCCCCGGCTTAACGAGTTCGACTTCAAGGACGCCATGAAGATGGTGTCCTTACTACGCAAGTAGTCTGCCAGAAGTTATACTCGAAGTATAATATTCGTTCCGGGCGGCGATTCTGCCGCGTCGCCCGGATTTTTTTACCGTGCATTGACGGTACACATTCAGTGAGGAGCATACGAATATGCCTACTTACACCTTAGAAGAAATAAGACAAGCCCAGGTGACGGCCTCGCAGTTAAGTCTGTACGGGTCTCATGAGTTCTGCCTTACTCCAGCCGAGAAGCTGCAGCGCATCTGCAACGGCATTGGGCCGTCATGGATGCCGGATGTGGCCAGGAACATACTGGATGCACGCTTCCTGCTGCTGAAGGTCATAGCCATGATCCATGACACCCAGTACTATTTCGGCACTGGGACGGACGCTGACTTCCATAACGCCAACCATAACCTGTATGACAATGCCTGCATAATAGCCAAAGCCAACTATGGCTGGTACAGCCCTGTGCGCTACATGGTCATGTGGGACGGCTGGAAGATGTACAAGGCCTGCGACGATCTGGGAAGGTCTGCATACAAGGCGGCCATCGCCGAGCGGGAGCGCGACGAGGCCCGGGAGAGTGAGTCGAAGTGATGGAAACGTTGCCTGCTGTTGTGATCAGTGGTTTGCTGACTGCGGTTCTCGGAGTTCTGGGCTGGATAGCCTCCAGTTTGAGCGCATTGCGCAGTGACGTGTCCAGACTGGTGAAGAAAGAGGACTGCAATAGGGCGATGGATGCCCATTGCAGCAGGCTGGAGATAATAGAAAAGCAGCTTCGGCATGTGCAGGATGACGTAGCGACCCTCAAGGGAAAGATATTGTAATAGTAGACGGTTCAATTTATTGCCCGGCCATCGCGTATTATTAGGGGCAGACGCGGTGTCCGGGTTATTTTTTGGTCGAAACAGGCCAAATATGCTTAAAAACAGGCGGTTTTATGGTATAATACACTGGTGAAGGTGGTTCTTGGACTCCTCCACCCGAGCCAAAGTAGAGAACATCCCCCGGAGGCGACAGTTAACTCGCAGACATTCCACGTATCAATGTCGCCTCCGGGGGACCCTCCAAGTATCAGCGCAATCTACAGCATAGGTTGCGCTTTCTCTTATTTGCTGGGTGCGATTGCAGCCCGCTATTAGCCAGCATCTTAGAACCAACTGCACGTCGGCATTCACTTGCAAGGCCAACCGACGGTAAAAATAACGCCAAGGCAGGCAGGCCCTGAGATTGGGGCGGGTTAAGTGACAGCTTCAAACCACGTAATGTTTAATTGTGTCCGCCTCTCACATGAGGTATTAAGCAGACGCAATGGTAAGCGTGGGGGCGTCGAAAGACGTGGGCCGATCTAGGTTCCCTAAACCTACTGATGCCGGGAGGCTAAGTCATCCAGCTCCTGATGAAAGAATGGGGCAACTTTTGGCCGACCAGTGTTCTTCGCATAGAGCTACGGACAGTGCACGAAAAAGCGATAAGGACACTGGTCGATCTCTGGGTACAGTAAAGTATCCTATCCCGTGCCAACGAGGGAGAAATAATATCGGGGTACGTTTGGATCAACGGAAAAAGTGGCTACTTGGATATGCCACGTGAATGGACCCCTCCGCAGGCCGCCCCGTGACGCAGGGCATGGCCGTTAGCCGCTCACGAAAAGCGGAAGCGCTGGTTAGTCCAAAGACCGGCCCCATGGACAAGTACTTCTGCATACACGGATTTATGCAGGAGATCACATATCTCAGTTCACACTGGACAGTGACTGTTCCAGATAGGCGTGTCTGTCGCAGTGTGAAGGCGCACAACAATAGGAGTCCAACCATGTGCGTAAGTACTAAAGAGTACCTGAGACAACTGGATGATCTGGAAGCCACCCTCCGGAGGTTTTCGCATCTCGATGAGACGGAGCAGGCTCTTCTGCTCTGGATCCCCGAGGTGCGTAAGTCCGCTGTCGAGCGCCTGCAAAAGGCGCAGGACAGAGGGCGTGCTTGCGGTAAGTCCAACAGGAAGGCGGTAGTCCCCCACCACCATTCTGTTACTGACGAGGGGGTCACCACCACCATAGAGCGTCCCAACATCTACACGGGTGTTGGGCTCAATGACGAAGCTGGACGCAGACTCCAGTGGAGTCTTCTGTTCGGGGGCACCGACTGCGAACCCCCTGACTGGCTCTAACCACTCGCAGGTTCTGCCTGGGTGCACGTACATCCAGGCAGAAGGAAAAATATTCACAGCCAATAGATGGTCTTGAATTATTTTTTTTACTTTGTAGTAGCCAGCAGCTCGGCACATGGCAGCATTTCCCTACACCAAGAGCAGAACCCCTTCCATTCTTTTAGTCTATGGTCAGAACGCTGATAGACTATGCTTTTGAGCTGCCTATAGTTTGTGGAGATCCTAGCCGTCTGCAGCCAGCCCTCAGGCAGGTTGGGCTTTATCACCAGCAGGCGCTCATTCCTGGACATGCCGGTGTTGTCCCTGAGATCTTCCCAGATGTCCAGCAGAAGATCAACTATTCTCGAATCCGTGCCAGACGAGAAATACTGCTCGAAGTCATAGTGCTCGGGGAGCAGTTGTCTTTGGGCGCATAGCGCATCCAATCCCTCTCCCAGCCTGTGCATGGTGGACATGGAGGACACTATCTCCACGAAATGATATCTCTGCAACTGGTGCCACCAGTAGCGTGGTGCCGTAATATTGGCCTGCACGTTTATCCCCACCAGATAGCAGTTGTGCCCCTCTCCAGGACCGTATGAAGCTAGCGTCCTTGGTCTGTCCGGCACTATGCCCACGCCCAGTGCCTCCTCCACTCCGTCCAATCTGTCAGAGTATTCCTCCCGCCCGTGCATCATGGGCAGGTATGCTGCGGCCATTGATTCGCTGAGTCCATGTACCTGTGCGTCTGTGATCCTGATTCCGTTTCCTTCGTAGCCTGTGACTTCCATTGTGCTCTCCTTACGTGTGTGCGTCCTCGCCCCTCGTCTAAGATAATACTTAATATGCGTGTTATTTATGGCATAATACAATGGAGGTCCTGCTCAAGGGACTTCTGCTGCCCCAGAGAGCGCGGTTGGCTTACTGGTGGTTCGTGGAACCATATGGGGCAGCATTTTTCAACCCAACAACAAAAGGAGTCAGAATGCTGTCAGCAGTATTTTTCCTTATCCTTGTGGCTGGTATAGCCGCAATGGTATGGTTCATGTATACGCTGATTGAATCGGCCATACATGACTATAAAGTGGCCAGCAGGCCACGCAGCTTGCGTGATTACCGGCGTCCTGAATAAGGCGCCGGAAGATCCGCCACATCTTTTCCGGTGCGCGGGTCTTTTTTACAACATAGCAAAAGGAGAACCACAAATGGGAGAGTACGATGAACTAGTGTCCGTCATGCAGAGCGGACGTCTCAATTGGATGAAGCACAAGGTTAAGCGAGGGAAGTTGTATCCGCTTAGCGACGACGATCCGGGGCCGATCATCCTGGCCCATGCTTTCTATCCTGAGCTGGAGATAATAAACGGCAAACTGATCATCAGTAAGATGGTGCATGATGAGAAAGAGCCTCTGTACGAGTTCTCCATGTCGCTGGGGCTGGAGCACGCATTGTTTAATCTGGAAGGGGCCTTCGATATCAAGACCGGGAAAAAGGAATTGCCTGTGGTTCGCTTTGATAGGGAAGGCAGTATATTGCATACCGAGCTGGCTGTGGGCTACAGCGACGAGGACATAGTGAAAGCCCTTATGGACAGCGCCGATCGCAAGGCCAGATTCGAGATACCTGACTTGGAGAGGGATCTCAGGCGATGGCAACGTTTCGTAACACCAAAGGAGAACGAGAAATGAGCAACGACATTCAAGTATCTGACGAAGACCGCAAGCTGCTCGACAGCGCCAAAGTAGAATGGCTGGGTAGGATGGCCTGCAAGGGCACAATGTATCCCGGTGACAACAACGCAGATCCCAGGGTATCCAGCTGGCTTCTGTATGATCTCAGGGAATCATACAATGGTTTCCTTGAGCTGATTGGTAAGGACGAGGGCAGGGAGACAGTGCTGTGGAGGGATAGCCTGAGTCTGGGGATGCAGGCTGCCCTTAATAATCTGTCCCTTCGTGTGTTCAGGCGCGAGTCCGATGACAGTGAGTATCCTCCCTGTCGTGTACGCAAGACTCCCTACGGGCTGTGGTACCTTGAAGTGCCGTTATGCACCGACTTCACAGAGGAGGAGGTACTTGGGGCCTTGTACAAGGAGGCCCGCTGGCTTGCATCGAGCATAGTCGAGAATCTCACAGAAGCGGCGGACCATTGGAAAAGGTACCTGTAGGAGAACAGGAAATGATCAATGACATTCAATTATCGTACGAAGACCGCGAGATGCTTAACAGTGCCAAGGTCGAATGGCTGGGGACTACTGCATGCATAGGCGAGATACATCCCGGAGATCCGGCTCCCGAACCTGAGGTGTCTAGCTGGATGCTCTACGACATCAGGATATCCGACACCGGATTTCTGGAATTGGTGGGAAAGAACGGAGTCAGGGAGACAGTGTTGTGGAGGGAGCCGTTAAGGCTAGGTATCCGCAAAGTCCTGGACGACATGGACGCTCGTATCTGTCGGAAGGGAGCCGCGAAGCATCCCTGGACACGTGTGCTCAGTGAGCCGTCCGGCAATTGGTATCTGGACATACCGCTGTGCGCCGGATTTACCGAGGAAGAGGTGCTGTGGACGCTGAATAGGCAGGCCGAGCTGCATGCCCCCGACGCGGTGGAGCATTTCACCAGGATGGCCGACCGCTGGAGAAAATACATCCCCAAGGAGGCCAGGCAATGATAGACATCTACGAGGACAAGGCGTTTCTGACAGAGGGGTTCTCCGTGGTCCTAAAAGCTGATGAGCATTACATGTATCATCCGTGCAATGGAGAGCCTATGGAGATGGTGGCCGTGGCGGTCAGCGGTGATGAGGATCCCGAGGGTTGCCATGATGATTGCGCCCTCCGTGGGGAGCCCTGTGGGCATATAGACTGCACGGGTTGCAAGTTGATTCGTGTGGACAGTTGCCCTATATCAGCCAATGCGAGGTCGGGTCTGAATATACCCAAGTTCCTATGGGCCATAGGCAGGATGGGCTTTACATCCATGTACACATGGTCTGACGAGGCAAAAGTCCATTTCAGGAAGGTGCTGCAGCAGTTCCCCAAGGGCAGCATCTGCGCCGTGGTAACCATTCATGACGAGACCAAGGCCGATGTCGGTCTTGCCTTCGTGCAGGAGAACAGCGCCATGATCTTCATCACCGATGAGACAACGGTCACTGACATGGAGGATTTGCGGACCGCGTTGAAGGAATATGAAGACTCGGTGAAAGGCCCACAGGCTCCATTGGATATGGATGACGAGGGACGCATAGTGTACAAGCCAGGGGATAGGATATCCTATCATTATAAGGATCTTCTGGGCAGGAAGTGCTCATGCCTGCTGGAGGCCTACTCGTCGGAGGCCAAATCCAGCTGCACAGGTTGCAGCCTGTGCTCCATGCACATGGACTGCAGCAAGTCCATAATTTGCCTGAGCAACAATATCAAATTCAGATTAGTGGAGAATGAAAAGAAATGACGTACGTGATAGTTGGATTAGTGTTCGTGCTTTGGGGTACGGCCAATAGCCTGTGCCTGAAGCATGTCCTGCTGCGTAAGCTGCGGGAGAAATGGGACATCAAGCTCAAGACCATGATAGAACACGGCACCGACCAGACACCAGATGAGGTGCTGGCAGAGTGCATGCGTGATCTGAAGGACGAGTGCAAACTGTTCTGAGGATAGCTAGCATAAACATTAGTAGTATACAGTGTATACTACTAATGTTTATTTTTTTTTAGCTTAAATAACATGTGTGCGTGCGGCATAATAAAATGTGTTAGGACCTTCTGGGACGACTTCGTCCAGAAGGCGGTGTAAAAAGTCAAACAAAAAACAGAAAGGAGAAAGAACATGACTATCATCAACCCCAACACGACCAACCAGACCCTGGACAATATCCGGAGAGCCCTGTCCGATCAAGGCAGGCATATCATTGCGACGCACATCCGCCCAGATGCGGATGCCGCATGCTCGGTAACCGCTCTGATAGAGGCGTTACCGGAGGAGGCCGACATCCGTGTATTGAATCTGGCCGAGGTGTCCAATACGGCATCCAGGTGCGGAATCCTGTTCCCTACACGTGCCACAGAGTACTACCCGCAGGAAGATGACTCTTCCGCCACTCTGTGGGTATTAGACTGTTCAACATGGGACAGGGTCGCCGGCACGGTAGGCGAATATCACCGGTCGGTGGTTATTGACCACCACCCTGAGACTGACGATGACATCATCGCCAATGACATGGTCAAGGACACGAAGGCCTCCTCCACAGGAGAGCTGATACTTGACATGCTCATTTCCGGCATGGGCGAGGTAAATGACCTAGGTGTCTGCGCCGCCACCCGAGCCATCATCGGTGATACTGGCAATTTGACCTTGCCGAATGTCACCAGCAGAACATTGTATGTCCTGTCCTGGGCCAGGTCCCAGCTGTCAGACATCAACTGGAACGCCATGCAGTGGAACTTCAGGGAACGCTCCTTGGAGGCCATGCAGGCACAGGCGAAGGCCATTCTGAACGCGCATCAGTTGGAGGACGTGGCTTTTGTCGCGTCCTCGGAGAACGTGTTGCCAGAGGCCAGAGCCGGATTGGCGAATCAGCTCCTGGATATACCTGGGGTCAGGTTCTCCTTCACAGTGTTGCCTGATAGTGCCGGTCAACCGTATTGGCGCTGTGCCGTGCGCTGTTCACCTGAAGTGTCAGGCGCAGCCAAGGATGTCGCTTCGGCATTTGGCGGAGGAGGGCATGCATGTGCCTCTGGCTGCTCGTTCTCCTGGAGCGAGTATCCGACCGCAGATGCCGCCGCAGGTGCTATCATCCGAAATTATTGGCAGTCTTTGGCTGACCCAGAGTAAATGGTAACTGCATTGCCGGGGTGTACAACCCCGGCTTATTTTTATCATGCATTAGGCAGGATTAAATACAGTCCAATTTATGGCATAATAACATAGGTATCTGTTTTAGTTGTTACGTCCCTTAAACCCCAAAAACAAAAGGAGAACAAAATGGACAAATTCGCTAAATCCCTTACCGCCGAACTCAACAGTGTCACCACCACCACCGAAAACGGGGCTCTGGCCTATGCCACTTCCGGCCACAATTTGCTGGACATGAACTTCAAGCTGTCGTCCTATCGGGCATATAATGTCCCTGATGACATCGTGAAGGACTTCATCAAGGCGTGGGCCGAGAACCCGCGGCTGGCGGTCAAGTTCCTGTTCTTCGCCGGCGATGTCCGTCAGGGAGCCGGTGAGCGCAAGGTATTCCGGGCCTGTCTGCACTGGCTGGCCAAGGTCAGACCGGATTGGACGAAGGCCCTGCTGCCTCTGGTGGCCGAGTACAACCGCTGGGACTCTCTCCTGGCGGTGCTGTGGGACACTCCAGTGAGCGATGCAGCGATCGCTTTGCTGCACAAGCAACTGCTGGCTGACCAGCAGGCCATGAGGGAAGGAAAACCGGTGTCTTTGTGCGCCAAGTGGCTTCCTTCCATCAACACGTCATCCCGAAGGGTCCGCCGGACAGCCAGGCTGCTGGCCAAGGCCTGGGGGATGTCAGAGAGGCAGTATCGCAAGGCTCTCGCTGCCCTGCGGGACTACCTCAACGTCACGGAGGTTCGCACCTCGGCCAACCAGTGGTCTTCCATAGACTACGCGGCTGTGCCGTCCCAGGCGAACATCCGCTACCGCAACGCCTTCCTGCGGCATGATGAGGAACGCCGTCGCCAGTACCTCGGGGCACTGGAGAAGGGCGATACCAAGATCAATGCCTCTGTCACCGCGCCACACGAAATAGTCCAAGCCTATAGATACCATGACTGGTACGTGTGTGGTGGGCTTGGGCAGCGTGACGCTTCCCTGGAAGCGTTGTGGAAGGCGCTGCCGGACTATGTGCAGGGCGATAATTCGTCCATTGCCGTTGTAGATAGTTCCGGCTCCATGTTCAAAGACATGCATCCAGCTCCCTGTGATGTCGCCACTGGTTTGGGGATATACTTCGCCGAGCATCTGTCAGGTGCATTCAAAGGCAAGTATATCACCTTCTCCAGCCGACCTCAGTTGGTGGATGTCGGTAAGGTTGACTCTCTTCATGAGAAGCTGCTTATTGCTGACGAATACGCTGAGATCTCCAACACCAACATCAAAGCCGTGTTTGACCTCATCCTTCGTACTGCGATCGATAACAGCTTACCACAGGACGAACTGCCAAGAAATATAATCATATTCTCGGATATGGAATTCGACTACTGCGCAGAGCCGCAGGACCCTGACGCGCAGAAAGTCCTATTCGAGGTCATTGCCCAGAAGTACGCGGAGGCAGGTTATAAACTGCCCAGACTAGTCTTCTGGAATATCTGTGGCAGAACCAATGGCATACCGCTGCAAAGAAACGAAAACGGGGTGGCCCTGATGTCAGGGTTTTCGACAGCGCTGGTCCAGATGGCGCTGCGCGGAACCCTTGATCCATTCGCCCTCCTGTTGGAGACATTGAATGCACCAAGGTATGACAAGATCGACAAGGCGCTCGATAGCGTAGTGGCCTGATGATATGCGTCCGCAGTGGCCCGCAAGGGTCATTGCGGATATTTTTAGCCTGTATATGACATATCAGGACATGCTTAAAAATGACCTTTTTTATGGCATAATATAATGACAGAGCTATACGCCCTGTCCGGTGCTTAGACTCTCACAGCAATTCTATAGCTAACTGAAGAATCAGGCTCACCACCAATGAGCAAAAGGCACCTACTGGTGCAGCGCAAAAACGAGTCTAGTCAGAAATAACTATACACAGATGTATAGGCCCACACAGCAACTAATAAAACAGGAGCACAATACGTTTCGTAAATCGGGTCTAGCTATCTGTGTAATGGTTTTTCAATCCGGGGCGCAATGCCCTGGATTCTTTTTTTACAATGTGCAGGCGTACTTAAATACAGTGTATTTTCAGGCATAATAAAATGACCATGATAGGTCGAGAAAATTTCAGTATCCACTACCCTCAACAAAAGGAGCATCCTATGACTATCGAAATCTTCGAGATCCGGAAAGCAGTGTTCTGGAAGCTTATGCGTAAGTTTGATAAATGTTTATTACCCATGTGGGGTAATTGTATTTGGCCTGGAAAGGAGGCCGAGGCTCGATATTTGAAGAGCCTCATTCAAAAAGCCAGCAAGCGCATGGTTGAGGCCATGGACGCTACAAAGGCGGCTTAAGTTGAAGATTCCCGGGGCAGCAATGCTCCGGGTTTCTTTTTACACTGGACTAACGCCGAGCATTAATTAGAAGATATATAGAATATATCTTATAATTAATGGCCTACAATAGGGAGACTGCATATGTGGACAATAGCTACGGTTGTGATGTTGACATCTGGACTTGGTGTGACATTGTTGGCGTTCATGGTGATGTGCGCCGATAAAAAGGCAACTCAGCAGCGCATTATTCAGCTGCTGGCACTATGGCGATATAGGCGCGATAAGCTAGGAGATACTAGAGCAGAGCAAATAGCCAAAGCCAGGTTGGAACAGTGCATACAAGAGCTGAAGGATTTGCTGGACGTGTAATAGCCAAGTTACAACCAGTCGTATATAATCCCTTGTATTAATATTAATTAATACAAGGGATTATTGTTTATAGGCGTATCTTAATACAGGGTGTATTCATGGCATAATACAATGTGTGTCTCCAGTCGTGGTGACTGGAGAAAAATGTGTAATAGACACCGGAAACAAAAGGAACACACCATGAGTGACAACCACAACAACCCCAACAACATCAACGCCTCCACCGTCACGGCCAACGCCACTGTGAAGTGGCACAGGCGGCTGTATCTTCTGGCAACTCTCACCCTCGACCAGAAGGCAGAGGGCGTTAGCCCCTGCGACGAATGCGCGTTGTCAGAGGGGTACTGCGAGAACGCCCCCTGCGGGGATATTGACCAGTACCTCATCGAGGCAAAGGATGTCGTCGATCAGATCTGCGACGCTATCATGGCGTCCAAGGCCGAGCAGGAGGCATCGGGAAAGGATTGCTGGGACGAGGCCGCTGATGACCTCGCCTCCAACGCTCCTACCGGCAACGAGAATGCCGAGGGCTGGTTGGGAGAGGATCAGGAATCAGCTGAGGCGTTTGCCGAGTCCCTGGAACGGGATGCACTGAGAGGTTTTCCGTTGGCCAATGATGCTAGAGCGCTAGCTGAGAAAGCTGCGTGGGTGGCACTAGATGGAAAATGGAAGGACCTCGGAGATCAGATCCGGAAGGGTGCCGAGGCTGGCGACACGTGGACGGAGTTTTGTCTGTATCTATCGCCTATAAGCGAGATCCGGCCGAATTTGCTGGCGGAATTCGATTCCAGGTTAAAGCTATTCGGCTACAGGTTCAAGCATCGTCCGAGTTCTTCGGATGCTGGTACAGAAGTGTACCAGATCTCCTGGTAATCTCCCCGCCCCGGCCCAACCAGCCGGGGCTTCGAACACAGAAGGCCCGTGTCAATACGTCGCCTTCTTTTACACATCATCAGAACAACAAGGAGAACAACATGGACAACCCGAACATCAATCTATTGTACCAATGTAGCATTTGCCGTCATGAGTACCCCACTCTCGAGGAGTGCCAGGAGTGCGTTGACTCTCATGCCCATGAGCAGATCGTGAGGCACGTGTCTTTGGAATTGCCGCATTCATACTCAGAACTGAAGGACTATACATGGGAGACTTCCAATGTCCATAGACAGGACGCAAGACAGAGAAGAATCATCGACACGGTGGCTAGCCTGGATAGTGGAAGATGCCCAAGGTTCGAAACTAGATGTCTGGATACGCCTGCGGAGGTGTTGCGAGCCAAGGAAAGGTTGTTGGATGCTGCCCTTGCCTGGGCGCATAAGTTCATAGAAAAGATGAGAAGACTGCAATCAGAACTCGAGGAGAACAGACAATGAAATTCGGTGACAAAGTAATGATCGGTGACAAGATGTATCAGGCATGGCCGTGCACCAACGCATGCGAGGGCTGTGACCTGTTTGAGCCGGAGGACGGCCATTGCCGCAAGCCATTGAACTGCGACGCCGCGGACTGCACCAGGGACATATGGTGCGTATTCAAGGAAGTGGTGACCAATGACAAGGAGATACTCCAGCAGGCCAAGGAGGATCCGGCCAGGGAGGATGCTCCGTGCCTGTGCGAGAGGTGCCTGTACGATGCCGTGAACTTCTGCAAAGAATGCGGAGACGAAGGATACTTCATCGCCAAGGATCATCATAACCCGTTCCATCTGCGCAAGGATGAGGACGGCGCTCTAGTGACGGCATCAGATGGCCAACAGTATGCCTGGCATGTCAGGGAAAAGGCCACCTGCGAGGACTGCTGCTTCAACAATGACGGCAATAAGGACGACTGCTCGGATCTGCATAACTGCGGCCACGGCGTGTACTCGGTGTCGGTGCTGCAGGAAGACGACAAGCCATCCGGCCTGGACATAACCGCGGATGAGGCTGCAGCCCTCTCCCGGGAGGCGGCCATGAAGCTCTATCCCGGACTGGATGATCTTGCCCGGGCCATAAGGACAGCCACCTCCAGGGGAGCTTGGGTGGCCAGCCATGCCGTGAACATTGCGAATCTGAGCCCTGAAATGATAACCGAGCTGCTGACCATAGTGGACAATGCATTGTATGCCGCAGGCTACACGTTCAAGCGGAATAGGATAATTGACACCTACATGTACGAGGTGTCATGGAAGGACAAATACAAGAAGGAGAACCAGCAATGACAAGGAAGAAGAACAACGACAATCCGCAGGTAGTCGTGAAGGACATCGGCAAGCCGGTGATCACGGAGGTGGACAACCGAAGATATGTCACTGCCTACGATGGAAGGCGCTATGAACTGGTGCCACGCCAGGATGGATGCACTGGTTGCTGCTTCTTTCATGGAGCAGGGCGTTGCTCCAGACCAGAGCACGGACTGCAGGACGTGTCATGCGTAGACTCTGGGCCGTGCTGCATCATATTCAGGCATGCGGATGAAGAGCCGCAGCTGAATGACGCCTCCCCCAAGGCCATGCCCAAGCTGACTGCAGAGGACGAGGACGCGCTGACATGGGTGGCATCGCTGGGCTTCCAGATCGACACCCTTCCCGGCACAGGCCGCGTCAGGTTCAGGAAGCGTCTGTTCCTGCTGGACAACGACGTCAGCATGGACCTGGTCCTCTATAGGGATGCCCCTGGGTGGACCTATGATGCCTGGCAGGCCTGCGTGGAGATCTGGTCGAGCGGCCACAATGTCCTGAACAAGGAGTGGGGACATCCCATAGCCAACGTTGAGGACCTTGCGTTGATGATGGACAGCCTGTCCGAGGACTTCAAGGAGGCTGCAAGATGCTAGATCCCAATGAGGCGAAGAGACGTCTGCGGTCGATTGGCTTCGTGGACCTGGACGAGTCCACGCTCCGTCACGTCAACATCCAGGAGGCGGTGTTCACCACCGCCAGATTCAAGGATGGCGGACTGGAGCTGGACGGAGAGGACAGCGTGGCCGAGGGCCTCAAGTCACCGTACATCATAACCGTCGACAGCCTGTATGACCTGGACACCGAACTGGTGAGGCACCATCTCATGAAGGCCGATGAGAGGAGCAGGGATCCGCAGCCGACCATAAGGCTGGGCGATGTCACCTATGGCATACACCTCAAGCAGGACGACAAGATGTCGGAGGAGGAGCACTGCTCCCGCTGCGTGTTCCGCATATGCGGATGCTGCATGTGCCCCGACGGGCTGGACTGTTCAACGGGGCATTGGGAACTTGACTAGGAGAAAGACAATGGCAAAGAAAAAAGAGGCAAAACAGACGGAGAAGCTGGTCTTCTCCAAGACAGGCTGCGGATCCGATGAGCCGCCCACGACGTACGAGATATACAAGGGAGAATACCGTGGCTTCTCCTTCAGGCTGACCATGCGCATGTTCGGCAAGGAGCGCTGGAGCGCATGTCTGAGAACGTCGCCACCGCCTGGCATACGTGATGAGCTGATGCTGTACAACACTCCTGATGGACAGCTGATCTTCCTTCCCGGATTCGACAGATGCGACTGGGAGGAGACAGAGAGCCTGGATGCCATAGGGTGGTGCAAGCGTCGTCCTCCTACCACAGGGAAGATAGCCGAGCAGCTGATGGAGATAACTGACAACTACATCGACTATCTGCACAAGACTAGATTGCCCAAGCTGCGTAAACAGCTGAAGGAGATGGAGCAGTATCTGGAGGAGCAGGGATGATGCTCCTGCTGGTTGCTGCGCTGCTGCTGTTCATGTGCTTTGCGGCGGTGCTGTCTTTCAGCGATGTGCTGGAGCTGTATCCGACTATCACGCTTACTGCATTGGCGTGCCTGTCGGCCATGGCTCTGGCGCTGGCTGTCATGTGACAAGGAGAAAGGACAATGACTAAGGAGAAAAAAGAAAAGGCCTTGAAGGCCAAGACAAAGGACAAGGTAAATAAGTTATCCGATGAGCAGCTTATGGAGTGCGCCCGTGAGCAGGTACGCGAATTATATCAGATGTATCGGCTGTCCTCAGAAATGTGCCATGCACTCCTGCTCAATATCTTCTTTGGCCCTATGTATGACGGGCTGAATACAACCATTGTCAGTTTCGGCCTGTTCCTTGAGCCCATAGTGGAGGATAGACTGAAGCAGGCGTCATATGAGCAGTTGCGTCTGCTCTTTAGCGAGCTGCCCAAGTTGACCGAGTACCTGGACTCGGTGCGCGTGATATATGGGATAGTGACACAGGACGAGCTTGGCCGAAGTCAGGCATATGATGTGATCAACGCCATATTCAGGGAATACCGCCGGCTCATCAGAAAGGTTACTCTGGGCTGGTATGGATTGAACGAGGACTCTACCAGGTTTGAGATCCAGCTCTCCTGGTAAGGTCTGCCAGCCCGGGCAGCAATGTCCGGGTTCCGAACACAAGGGCCCAGGACAAAACCTGAGGCTCTTTTTTTAGCCCGCAGTGATCGTCAAATCTATACTCGGAGTATAATATTGGAGTGAGTTACGCTACCGTATCATTAGACGCATTGTCGCAACAACATACATAGGACACAAGTGCCATGCTAATCAATTTCAACAGTCCATCCAACCTCATAGCCACGGAGATACTGGCAGGCTCCCATGTGCTGCTGTATGGCACAACCAACAACCTGGAGCTGGACTGCGTGACCGACAACACCACGCTTCTCGACATCCAGGCATGCAATTTCAACCGGTGGACACTGGACATAGTCCGTGACCTGTCCACTCCTGGCGATCCTCTCATCCACAGGGACATCACCTCCAACATCGCCACAGGCTCACGCATATATATAGAGGTATCGCTGACCAACGCCGCATGCTACGCATACATGGCCGGCAACTCCTCGGTGCCTGTGGTGTTCAGCCTCAAGGGATACGAGTCGTCCGAGGAGACAGTCCCCGGCTGCGTGATACAGCTGCCCATGGCCATACGCACCACCGTCAACGAGACACTTCCCCTTGCGGACGATCAGCTGAGCCCCACCAGCGACCGTCCCGTGGAAAACAGGGTGATATGGCGTGCCCTCCGCAGATGGATACCGGACAACATACTGGACCAGCTGGCCAGGGTGGCCCTGACAGGAAACTACTATGACCTGATCAACAGGCCTGACACCCAGGTGGCGTACAACTCGGAGATCACCGTCAAAGTCAACGGATCCTCGGTATCGTCATTCACTGTCAACCAGAACCATCCCTCCAACATAGACATAGCAGTGCCCACTCAGCTGTCGCAGCTGTCGGAGGACGCCACCCACCGCACAGTGACCAACGCCCAGGTGCAGGACTGGAATGCCCGTCTCAGGCTAGTCATAGTCAACGGCACCACGTCCACTGTGGATGGCGGCACCGCCACGCTGAAGATAGAGACCGGCGATCCCAATGCGATCAAGGCCATACTGCTGAACGGAACGGCAGTCCCGGTGAGCAGCAACACGGCCACCATGACCATAGACACCAAGGACCCCAATGCGGTGGTGCACGCCTCGGCCATGCCCGCCATCACGCAGGAGCTGGACGGGAAGGTGGTGGTGTACACGGGACAGACCACGGACACGTTCGCCGAGGGGCACATCTACCAGGCGCACGCAGGCTCGCAGGGACAGCCGGGCACGTGGACCGACCTCACCCCAGAGCAGGAGGACGCCGTGCTGGTGTACTCCTCGTTGCCTGCTCCCACGCAGGACACCGCAGGGCAGACATGCATATACACCGGCGAGGACTATACGGCATCCGGCACCACATACAGGAAGGGCTGCCATTACTATTGCACCATGGTGAGCTCGAATCCCGACACCTACGGCTGGCTGCCGATGGTGGCCTCCAATGTCCTGCTCACCGATCCGTCCACAGGACTCATTCCTGTAGGCAAGCTTCCCGCCGCGGCCACCCAGCAGCAGATAACGGCAAGGTCCTCGGCATGGGCTCCGATAACTCCGGGCAACCTCAACGTCTCCGTGGTGTCTGCCATAACCGACGGCAATCACATCACGCTCACTGATCCGCAGCTTGCAACGGCCAAGCAGGTGTTCGACATACCGACCGCAATACGGTTCAACGGCAGTTCGGTGCCGTTCGTGTCCGGCACCGCGTCATTGTCGGCGGTCACAGGCGTGCTCCTGGACGGCACCACGGCCACCTTGGGCAACAATGGTCTGGCCACCGTCAACAGCCAGCTGCTCTACAGGGTGTCCGATCCGTCCGCCGTCCCGTCCGTCTACGAGAGGGGCCGGATAGGGATATACTCCTCCTCCAGCACATCAGATTTCACATACGGGGAGCATGTCTTGGCCAAGGAGGCGGGATGGGTTCCGTTCCCCGAGGTCATACAGCTGCCTGACAGCGCGGACTCCCAGATACTGCAGGCCGGATACAAGTACAAGCAGACCATATCCGTCCCCGCCACCTACAGGCTCCCCGTGTCTCCTGCTCCATTCGCCATCTGCATAGTGGACGCGGTGTTCACGGCTGCGTCCCCTACCTATGTGTTCTATCTCGGGGAGACCGGATATGACCAGATCATACCGCTGGACATACCTCCCATGGTGCCGGGAAAGAAGCTGACGTTCCTGTGCAGGGCTGACCTGGACGGAGCCTGGTGCGTGATGCCGGTGGAGATGAACTGATATGGATACGCAGGAAAAGACGCTATTGATGTGGGGATGGAACAGCAGACGCTGGAAGCCTCACCCCATCCCGGCCTACAACCAGGTCATATACCGCGCCGGCTCACAGGTCACTCTGTACAACACCACCGGAGTGAGGGAGCACACCTTCGAGGGCGGCTGGGGCTACATAACATACGAGGGGGACCAGATCACCGCCATGCCCAACACGCTTCGTGGCACTCCCATAGGCGAGGTGTACATGCCGGACACCGTGACGACCATATCCAACTACGCGTTCAACAACTGCAGTCTGCTGCGGACCAGCCCGCTGCCTGTGAACCTGCGCAGCCTGGGCACGGCGTCCTTCAGGGGCTGCGACAAGCTCACGCTATCGGAGCTGCCCGACACTCTGCGGACCATACTGCCCGCGGCGTTCGACGGCTGCTCCAGCATAACCGTCTCGGCGCTGCCGGAGGGGCTCACGACGCTGAGGGAACAGGCCTTCCGGGGCTGCTCCCTCATCACCATATCCAGCCTGCCTGCTGCCCTCACCAGCGTCAGCTCCGACACTTTCGACGGCTGCTCCAGCATCCCGTCCATGCACCTTCCTCCCAATCTGGTGACCATAAACGCCAGGGCCTTCCGCGACTGCGCCAGCATGCGGACCATAAACCTGGACAATGTCACGTCGGTCAGGACGGCCAGCCTGGCCGGGTGCGCCAGCCTGGAGCTGTCCTCCCTGCCGGAGACACTGATATCCATAGGGGGAAGCGCCTTCAGGGGCTGCAGCAGCATAACCCTGTCCAAACTTCCGGATGGCATAGGCGACGCAGTAAGCGGAACACATGTTCCCACCGTGGCACAGCTGGCGTTCAGGGAGTGTGTCAACATCACCGTCAGCACCGTGTCCGGTTCCGTGCGCTCCATCCAGGTCAACGCCTTCAACCGCTGCTACAGCATCACGGGGTTCACCTGCCCGCCGGCACTGGTCAGCCTGAACGCCCGGAGCTTCGAGGCGGCAGGACTTAGATGGTTCATAGTCCAGGCCCCGGCCATGTCCCTCTTCGACAACACGGTGTTCGGCAGCGACTACGGCATATGCAGGGATCTGAGGGACGTGTACGTAAACTGGAAGCGCGGGGAGGTAGCCGGAGCTCCCTGGGGAGCCGACAATGTGACCATACACTACAGGAACGGAAACTACCTGTGGAAGTCCACGCCCGAATACGTGTCCGGCATGAACCTGTGGATAGACTCCGGTTCCTGGGGCGCGACCACATGGTCCAACAAGATGCCAGGAGGCGGAGATCTCCTGGTGCATGACCATAACAGCGGGACCAGGAACGGCAAAGCCATAGTGGCAGGCACCACGCCTGTCGATGTCAGAAGCTCCGCCAATGTGCTTGGCACCGACTCATTCACAGTGGAGGCAGTGGTGTCTCTGTCAGGCGTGCCTGGCTCCGTGGGTACACGCTACCTGATGGTCACCGGAACCAGTTCCTCCGACACTGGCCGCATAGGCGCGTATTTCAACAACAGCAACCAGCTCATCCTGTCGGCAGTGGACGCCAACGGGGTGGATGTGGCCGCCGACATGGATCCCGGGATAGGGATGAGCGGAGGCGCCAATGTGCAGTACATCTCCTTTGGATATGACGCCACCGCAGGCAGGCTGTGGAAGAAGGTGAACAACACGCTAGTGGAGAAGACCGGAGTCACGTTCTCCTGCACTGTCGACGGGTTCCGGCTGGGCAACAGCATGGACAATGATCTCTTCTTCAGAGGAGGCATATACTCGTTCCGCGTGTACCGGAGCGCCCTGTCGGAAAGCGACATCCGCTCCAACTACGCCGCTGACAGGGCCGCTTTCTTCCCTGAGCGCGTGGATTATCCGCTTCCAGCCGGATACTCCTATGTCAGCTACCTGGGAGCCGACGGCACGCAGTACATAGACACAGGCGTGACATACGATCCGGCGCACGCATACCGCGTGATAACCACACCCCAGTGGACCCAGGCCACAAGCTCTCCCCAGGGATGCGGATGGGACGCGGGAGGCCAGTTCGGCATCAACGCCGCGGGCATGCTCTACAACGGCAGCACCGTGGCCACTGGCGTGAACATGGTGGGGAAGACCACGCACCTGGACTTCACCATAGAGCAGGGAACCTCGTCCGACAGCGTGCTTGCCTATGCGGTGGACACGGTCGGCAGCATCTCCAGGACACACGGCTCGCTGTCCACGTATGCCGGAGAGGACGGATACATGCTGTTCGCCTGCGCCTCAGGAGGCACGGTGAAGTATCATTGCCGGCTGCGCCTGATGTACGCGCAGATAGACGTGGACGGCATTCCGGTGCGCAAGATGGTTCCCTGCTCACGGGACTATGACGGCGAGCTGGGCATGTATGACCTGCTGAACTCAGTGTTCTATCCCAATGCAGGCTCCGGGGTGTTCCTGATAGACAGGCCATACGGTACGCAGATGGTGTACTACGCCGCTGAGCAGATAACGCCCTATGTCAGCGACAACGTGGCGTCCCATGTGTTCGACTCGGCCACAGGCCGCGGCGTGATAACCTACAGCCAGGTCTACAATGAGCTTCCGGCCACCTTCCGGGGGACAGCCGTCACCAAGGTGATACTGCCGTACACCATCACGAGCATAGGAGCTCAGGCCTTCCGCGACTGCACATCGCTGACCGAGATCGACATGCCGGACAGCGTCACCACCATAGGCGTAAGCGCCTTCAACGGATGCACCGCGCTGAACATGTCCAGCCTGCCGTCAGGACTGAGGGCGCTGGGCTCCAGCGCATTCCAGGCATGTTCGTCACTGTCGCTGACGTCATTGCCGTCGGGCCTGTCCGGGACCATACCGAGCCAGTGCTTCGACGGATGCACCAGCCTGGCCCTGACATCCCTGCCGTACGGCATCACCAGCATCGGCAGCTACGCCTTCCGCGGCTGCGCACTGAACATGTCCAGCCTGCCGGACACGATTAAGTCGCTGGGAAACTACGCGTTCGACGGCTGCGCGGGACTGACGGTGTCCAAGATGCCAAGTGTGCTTAACAGCATAGGCAGCTACACCTTCCGTGGCTGTGGCATGGCAAGCGTGAACATGTCCGACGCCCTCACTACAGTAGGCGGCTATGCGTTCGCCTCATGCGCGGCATTGGGGTCCGTGACCTTCGCCTCCACCCTGGCCAGCACGGCGCTTGGGTCCAGCGCATTCTACCAGTGCGAGAATCTGCTGGTCATCAACGTGCCCTGGTCCGAGGATGCCGTCGAGGGTGCGCCCTGGGGGGCTGTCAATGCCACGGTGAACTACGACTACATTCCTCCAACACCATAGGAGCATATAATGCAATACGCAAAGGAGACAGAATACCAGACTCTGCGGTATCCCAATGCGGCGGAATTTCCGGGGATACCAAACTGGGAGGAGCACGACGTGGCCCTTCGTGCCAAAGACTACATGCCGCTGGTGGGAGAGCCCGACTACCGTCCAGGATATGAGGCCGAGCCCGCCACCTGGCACACGGTGTACCAGAGCGAGGAGCACGAGACTTCCGGTCCAGACGGCGAGGAGACCGACCCGGAGACAGGAGCGCCAGTGCCCGGCGTGCGCAGGACATACACCGTAGACACGTCATACATACAGGTGGACACGTGGGAGTACATCCCCATCCCCGAGCCGGAGCCGCCAGTGGTGCGCTACAGCAGGTACCTCATCAAGCGGGCATGTGAACGCCGGGGACTGTGGGAACAGGTGAAGGCGGCAATCGAGGCAGCTGGAAAATGGGAGTCCTTCCTCATCATCAACGACATAGCCTCGGACAACCAGGAGCTGGAGGAGGCCATGCCGCTCATCGTCCAGACATTCGGCCAGGCGCTGGTGGACGAGGTGCTGGCCGAGAGCATAGTGGAGTAGATCACACCACTTATTCCTTATATTATACATATATCCAGCAAAGGAGCTAGTGGAACAATGAGTTCATACAACAATGAGCAGTTACTCAACTGGTGGTATTTTCAGAACGCGGAGCCGTCAGGCACAGACGTAGCGTTCGATGTGGCCGTTCCGGGCGGCGGCTCGCTCGAGTACTCCTTCGAGGGCGAGGCCAGCGCCCCCTACACATGCGACTGGGGTGACGGGACAGTCGAGACCATAGCGGCCGCACGGGGAAGGAAGCGTCACACGTACGACAATGCAGGCGTGTACCGCATCCGGATAGAGGACGCGTCGAGCGTGACCAGGCTGATCCTGGGCAACAGCAACAACGCCACGTACAACGGCACGGCGGCCATGGTCAGACATGTGTACAGATTCGAGAACGTGCCCATCGCCGACTTCGCCTTCTACGGATGCAAGAACATGACCTTCCGGTCACTGCCTGCAGGCATCACCAGCATCGGCCACAGCGCCTTCAGGGAATGCTCCAAGCTGTCCTGGACGTCACTGCCCGACACCGTGACCAGCATATCCAACTACGCGTTCTATGAATGCGGAAATCTCGCCCTCAGGTCACTGCCATCCGGCCTCACGTCCATCGGCACGTCGGTGTTCTATAAGTGCGCGAAGCTGGCGCTGGAGTCTCTGCCGTCCAGTCTGGCGAGCATAGGCGAAAACGCATTCTACCAATGTAGCGGGATCAAGCTGACTGAGCTGCCTAGCGGGGTGGCCTCCATAGGTCCGTCCGCATTCTACGGCTGCACGTCGCTGGCGCTGACGTCATTGCCGTCGGGCATTACCAGCATACCCGTCAACGCGTTCTACGGCTGTGAGGCCCTGGCCTTGACAGAATTGCCGTCAGGAGTCACCACCATAGCAGACAACGCCTTCTATGGTTGCAGGAAGATGGCTCTGACATCGCTGCCGGACGGTATTGTCAGCATAGGCAGTAGAGCGTTCTTTGACTGCGAAGCCATCACGCTGACCAGCCTTCCAGCCGGAGTGACGACGATAGGAGACGCGACGTTCCCGAACTGCAAGTCAATGGCCCTGACGGAACTGCCGTCCGGCGTTACCAGCATAGGCGTGTCCGCCTTCTCCGGCTGCGAGTCACTGGCATTGACCGCGCTGCCGGCAGGAGTCACCTCCATAGCAAACAACACCTTCAAGGGCTGCAAGTCGATGGCCCTTACGGAGCTGCCATCGGGGATAACCAGCATAGGAGCCCATGCGTTCGACGGATGCGAGGCCCTTGCGCTGACCTCTCTGCCGTCCGGTGTCACAGCTCTGGGCGAGTGGGCATTCGGCAATTGCGCGGAGCTGGCCCTGACGTCTCTTCCGGCAGGCGTCACCACGCTGTCCGTGGGAGTGTTCTACGGATGCGGCAAGCTCGCGCTCACGTCCCTCCCGCAGGGCCTCACCAGCATCCCCGCTACCGCTTTCCAGGGATGCAAGTCTCTTGCCCTCGCTTCCCTGCCCTCTGGCATCACGTCCATCGGCAGCTACGCGTTCTATGATTGCGCTAAGCTGGCGCTGACGGAGCTGCCGGCCGGGCTCATCGTCATAGACAGCCGTACGTTCAAGAACTGCAGGTCATTGGCCCTTACGGTGCTCCCTGCCGGAGTCATGACCATAGCCGGGAGCGCGTTCATGGGATGCGCGTCATTGGCTCTGACCGAGCTTCCGGAGAGTCTTGTCATCGTAGGCTCCCAGGCCTTCCGGGCCTGCGACTCACTGGCCATCACGTCCATCCCGGCTTCTGTCTCCAGCATAGGGGCCGACGCCTTCCGGAGATGCTGGACTAACGGCCGCGACCAGACCATCACGTTCCAGGGCACTCCCGACACCATCGACAGAAGCGCGTTCTACGAGTGCATAGGCATCAGCAATCTGAATGTTCCCTGGTCATGGGCAGAGGTGGCATACGCTCCCTGGGGAGCTGAGAACGCGGATGTCCACTATGACTATGTGGAGGATGACGACAATGCATAGGTATGAATACTTCCTCAGTCCACTGCTCTCGGCGGCCATGCGCCAGGACGTGGTGGTCACTCTCACTAACACTCTGGATGACGCGCTGGAGCAGACCAGCCTCAGGCCTGCCACCATACGCTTCGCCGCCGAGACTGACGGCACCATCTGCACCTTCGCAGGCAACACCTTCACCCATCCCCAGAAGCTGATCGGCAACGGGCCCTCCAGCACCATCATCAAGTCTGCCGACGGCAAGATATCCTTCTTCGGGGGAAATGCCGTGTCCCTTAGCAACATGGGATTCACCAGCATTCTCTATGGCGGAGAATTGGACTCCGACAGTAGCGCCAACACCAACTTCAGCCTGAAGAACGTGGACATAAGCGCCAATGTCTTTGGCGGGGGCAGGGCCAACTCCGGCTTCACAGTTACTCAGGCCGACAGCACACTGTCCGTGTCAGACTGCAGCGTGCTGGCGTCCAAGTCGGTATACGGTGGGGGATTCGCCAATGGCGGCACAGTCAGCCTGGGAGATGTCAGCCTGTCGCTGAAGAATGTGAACTTCGTGGGCACGGGCAGCGTATACGGCTATGGAAGCGCCGCAGGTGGAGGACATCTGTCAGGCGGAGACATAGCCACCAGGATTGATGGAGGCACATACAATTCCATATATAACGGAGCCAACATCACCACCAGCGGCGTCAGCTCGGCAGCCATAGGTGACATGAGGCTGGAGATAGTGGGTGGCACATTCTCCGGTGTAGTAGGCAATGGCTCCACTCCTCGCAAGGACTGTGTCACTACGCAGGGGGTATCTGTGCTGGACATAACTGACGGCGTGTTCGAGGGTGTGGTGGCCGCAGGCGCCATGGTGTTCGGCACCATGTCCAAAGACGATACACCTGTGGCGCTTGAGGGCACCGGAGGCACGGCCACGGTATCCTCCTCAACTATCACCATCAAAGGTGGCACATTCAAGGATCAGGTGTTTGGCGCTAACGCCGCACAGGCTGCAACGTGGGGAGACAACACCTTCGTTACAGGTGATGTGCTGATGACACTGGACTGTTCCACGGCTGACATATACTTTGAGGATAATGTCTATGGCGGCAGCATGGGAAAGGGCACGATTGGTGGGGATGTTACGCTGGTCGTCACCGGTAGCGGTGGCAATCTGCATTTTGCCGAAGGCAGCTACATATCATGTGAAAGTTCCGTAGCCTGGGGCACGTCAGTGTATGTGGCTGGGCTGAAGGAGCTGATCTTCGATAACTTCATAGGCGATTTCAGCGCCAACTTCAAGGATCCCAGCTTTGACATCATAACTGTCAGGAATGGCTCCACTGTCAATATGCATGGTGCAGGCGCGTACCAGCAGCCAGAGTCGGTGCGCAGATGGAATCTCGAGCTGGACGGCCCATCCCCAGTCATCACCTTCGTGGACCCAGAGGTGAACCAGAACAACAATTTCCATACGGCCATCATCAACGTCAGCTTCGCCGGAAGCGCAAGGCCGACGTCAGGCAGGGACTGGACGGTGTTTCTCGGAACCAGCGCGTCCACCAATAATTGGAATCAGCTGGGCGGAGTGACCATAGACGGAGTCACGGCCACATCAGATGCCGAGCATGCCTGGACAGCCGGAAACTACAGGCTGTACCGTGACGCCAGCTACGCGATCAAACTCGCCAGGATCTGATACGGTTTAGATTAAGTGTGGTCCTTGCCATGCCGCAGGTTCTCTTTGCCATTGCTTTCTCCTCCTGCGGCATGGCGGGACCTTTTCACCATTCCATAAGGAGCATATCATGAACAAGTACACTCAAGCGTTCTTTTCCTCAGCCACCATGTTCGTCGTCTGCCTGGCCACGCTGATGCTGCTGGCTGGCTGCAGCCACTCGCCGGCGGTGTTCACCTTCGGCAAGAAGATCCACATCGGCACCGTCGAATATGGCGAGATCAGCTATCTGGACGGTATCGCCATTGTCGATGTCAGCCGTGAGAACTCCAGCTGGACCATCGAGATCAATGACGAGACAGGCATCGTGCTGGACAAGGCCAACAACACTGTCAAGGGCATCAAGAAGATCAGCCGCACCATCGGCAAGCAGGTCACAGGCTATGCAGTTGATCTGGCCGAGGTTGACTCGAAGGCCGCCGAGGAATGGCTGTCAGGCGACTGCAAGTGCCCTGAGGGCAAACCAGCCGAGGCCGCGAAATAGCCGTTGTCCGCATTGTACCCTTCCGTATATTCAGAAGGGTACTTCATCGTCCAGAGGGCGGGCGGTGGAATTTATACTCCGAGTATAAGATCGGCCCCCAGATCCTATTCCTTATATGAATAAGGGCAACAACGGTCACAACTAACACAAAGGATTTACCACAATGTCATTCGGTTCACGCAAAGCAGTTCTTCTCCGTCAGGCCATCGCACAGGGCGTCCAGCCCGTCATCTGCGGCATCAAGGACAACATCTCCGTCACCAACGAGGATACCCAGTATCCTGCCAGCGCACTGGTGAAGGTCATTACCGTCACCGCTCCCGAGTTCGCTCCTGTTCCTGGCGGAGTATATGACTGGGACCTCTCCAGCGCCAGCACCGCCACGCTCAACACCGGCACGGTCACCCCAGGTTTCGTCGGCATGTCAGAGCTGTTCATCCAGCTCGGTGCTACCTGCACTCTGACGCCAGGCGCCAGCGTGACAATCGCCAATGGCGGCACATTCACCCAGGGTGAGGAGAACCATTGCCTTGTCCAGGCCCGCGGCACAGCCGCAACCGTATACATCCTGTAAGCGCTAGGAGGCCGGCGACATGAACAAGCCATATCTTCAGATGCTCAATACGCTGGCCGTGGCTTCCAGGCCGTCGGCCCCTCCTGCTCCCGCTGTGCCGGACTATTTCTTCATTGAGTTGACTGGCTATCATTCCGGTGACTGCGAGGCCAAGTTGTACATGTACAACAACACCGAGAACTGGCACCTTCAGGTGTTTCGGTCGGCTGATGGCATAACTGCGCCAGACGGAACGGACACTGGTTGGGAGGACTGGGCAGATGCCACTGAAGCAGAGCGCGAACTTTGGATCACTGACGGCACCTATCACGGGGAGTCATCAGGAAAGCAGCCTTGTCTTAGAGTGTACTTCCGGGCCACTCCCGGATATTCGAACACAGTCATAAGCTCCATCTTCGATGCCGGATCCAGCTATGGCCTGGGCACCGATAATCCAGGAGGTCTGGCTTTGAGCATAGGAGGAGATCTGGCGACATTGTGTCATCCCAATCCGGCAGCCTTAACCGAAGATGAATCAGCGGCATACAGCGTAAGACTTCTTTTCGGAGACGGGGAGAATGGACGAGACATCACCAATTCCAGTCACGCCCCCCTGATACATAGCCTGAAGAAGCTGGGTAATGGCGCCTTGTATTATGCGTTTACTAATATGAGCATAACTTCAGTGGAAATAATGGCTACATCCGCATTGAGAAAGGGTGTGGATTCTGGAGTGACCGTAGCCCCGTTGAAGGGCACCTTTATCGGGTGTCAATATATACAGGTAGACGAATACGGCGTAATCAAAATGCATCTGCCTTCCAGACTGTCTGGTATATTCGAGACTACATATGATGATACTGGATATGGGGTATCCAGCTTTGGTAACTTCTATTGCCCGGCTAGTTTCTGTGACGCACAGGATGAAACCGACAAGGTAAACGCATATAGAGATCAGTATATCCCAGGTATCGAGATGACACCCGACTACTGGATGGGGTGGAACGTCGTCAACTATCCAGAGGTCTGATAGCTATCACCGGACGATACACTTTACTAGGACACGATAATGTCACTGAACACAATACGCAATGCCATGATGAAGCACGCGGCTCTGCACAAGCAGTCCGATGCATGGGACCGCCGCGCAAACTACCTGGAGAACTTCGTCAACCCACCACCGCCGATAAGCGGATACACGGTGCCCAACAGATCTGGGGTGTATGGCAATAAGCCGTACGAGGCCGCGTATAACATAACGCAACATAACCAGCAGGCATCATTCGGCAATGCCACAGCGGAGGCTGCCAGAAACGACACGCTGTCAGCGGGCTGGGGGAGAAAAACAGACAAGGGTACGATAGCTCCCAACAGCACGGTGGGCTCCAACATAGCCAAGGGCCAGGCAGATGCGCAGCGAGACTATTTTGATTATGACTATGCGCAACGCAGATCAACCCTAGGGCGACCTGAGCTGCACAAGCCAGTACAGTTCCAGTGGGGCAAACCTTCCACCTGGTTCGGTGGCATGGGGCATTACTATTGGCAGCAAGTAAAGCCATCACTGCCGAAGACTAGGGGAGAGGCTGTATCCAAGGCCATGAATCCAACCACCTATATATCTCCGGCAATTAAATCTCCTTTCTATCTTTACAAAGCTTGGCGGACCAAGAACGTAGAGGAAGACAAAGCTCGGCAAGCATCCCAGAAGGAATGGTTTGCCAAGACCAAAGCTGCTAGAAGCGCATCAGAGCAGGCAGCCAAGGACTTTGTTGCCGGAACCAGTTTGCCAAAGCCGCTTCAGGGGCTAAACACCCTCAACACACCGCTTCCCACCCCCGCGCAGAACACACCGAATACCGGAGCGGTTCCGGGATCACCGTGGATCCAGCAGGATGCGGCAGCGCAGTTCCACGCCAACCAGCTGCAGCAGGCTGGTGACATGCTGGACTCCATTGGCATAGGCCCTGGTGAACGGATATATGCACAGGCCATGTCTGCATTTAATCGTGCTGCGGCGGCAAACAGGGCAGCCAACGATCCCAATGCAGGTTTCATGTCGGTGGTCATGGCCAATCCAGAGCTGATACAGACCCTCACAGACCGCATTGTTCAGAATTATCCGGGCATTACGCCACAGCAGGCCAATTTCATACTCAGAGACAAGTTCTTCAAGCAAATTCTATAAGGAGTAGCAATATGAGTTTCGAGACAATCTACAATGCCATGCGCAAGCAAGCGAAAGTGAATGGCTGCAATAAAATTGCTGCCATGTTAGGTAGGCTGGCACAGCGTCAGGCAAAGCAGGATGGCCACTGCATCAGGCGCAGCGAGACATCATCCAAGACAAGTCGTCAGGGACGGTAACAGTGAACATTCACGCCATACGACATGCGATGTTCAAGCGGGCCGGAGCTTCCGCAGCCCCGTATATCAGCGCATACGGGAAGAACAGGAGATGGCAGTATTCGGCTCCCAGATTGCCTGTGCCCCCACAGCCGAAGGAGAACGCCAACAGCATATCGGCAGCTCCCGGACTACCAGGTAAGCCGGAACTATGGCCTACGTTGAAGGCCCAGGGAGCTAATCAGGCAGTACAGAACACTAGCTCTGTTGCACAACCAAAAGGTCCGGGAGCATCACCAGCTTCCCCCGCGCCAATACGTCCATTCACGACCGAGTTCAACGAGACCAGACCCTTCGTGTCTGCCGGTAATCAGCCAGCAGGGCGTGCCACCAGTTCTTCCGCCGGCGTCGTTCCGTCTCCGCCTGCTGCCCCGGACAGTCCGGTACAAGCGCCTGTGCAACAGGCACCAGCCAATGGAAATGGCGTGGCAGGCAGCCTGACGTACAACGGATACTACAAAGGTCTTTCAGGCATTCCACAGGCCATGGTCACATGGTCAGGACGGGGACCGGACAACAATCAGCCCTTCAATGAGGAGCTGACGCTAAAGGGGCAGGAACCCACCAAATACGGATTCACTCTCAAGTCAGTGGATCCAGAGAAGATGATAGTCAGTTATCAGGGCAAGGACTACACGATAAACCGCAATGGCCAGCAGGCGCTCCCGTTCCAGTGACAGGCCCTAGCAGTTAGCTACCAGTGGCCGGATCAAATGATCCGGCCTTTTTGTTTTATATTATAGGTACTGCATGCGTGCATTGGACATCGCTGGATGCGATGGTGTGCGCACGATGGGCTGGCCCGGCCTGTCCAGGCACAGTAGGGCACAGGAGACATAATAGTGTTTTCTCCAGTTGACTCCAAGTTTGAATTCGATGGCAGCACCTATCTCGTGCGCAAGCAGCCCAAACTGCAGTGGCCTTGCCAGAACTGTGACATGATGGAGATCTGCACAGCCGAGAACATCTCACGGCAGGAATGGCCCAGCTGCAGGTCCAAGGACCGCAAGGATCGTCGTGACGTCGTGTTTTCACTGGTATCTGACAAGGAGGCATGATCATGGCCGACGACACCAGCACCACCACATCCCAGGCAGATTCCTCAGAGACCCTGGTGACGAGCGGAATTCCAGGTTCCTATCCGATGCCGTCTGGCATCGTGGAGCAGTATAAGGGAGGGGAGAGCTTCTGCTATCCTGATTATCCTCCCTGCCATACTGGTGATATGGGCATATTGTACGACTTCAATGTCGGCGTGCGGGTGCAGGTGCCGGACAATGGGTACAAGTACCGCGTGGTTATCGCTGACAGGGATTCCGGTGTATGTCTGCACGATAATGTCGTCGCTCCGGGCATGTGTATCTCGTGCAGGAAGAAATTCTTCATCAACTATGGCATCAAGGTATTCGACGAGGACTCCCACAAGGAGGTGTGGAGCCACGACTTCGATGCCAGGGACAAGGAGGTGCTGCTTCAGCTTCCCTATGCCGGGGCCGTTGGCGACAGCATAGCATGGTTCTCGTACATAGAGAGGTTTCAGCAGAAGACCGGATGCAGGGCCCATGTCACCATGCCCCCGCACATGAGGGCGCTGGTGGAGAAGCAGTATCCAGATATCACGTTCAACACGCTGGAGGAGGCCAAGAAGCTGCGTCCTTATGCGGCGTACTACTTGGGGCTGTACTTCAAGGGAGACGAGAACTGGCAGCCTTGCGACTTCCGCGTGCTGTCGCTGTCAGAGGCCATAGGCAGGATCCTGGGGGTCGAGGATCTGTCTGACATTCCTCCCAGGGTTGACCTGTCCGCGCCCAGGACCATCATGGAGCCGTATGTCTGCATAGCCACTCAGGCTAGCTCGCATGCCAAGCACTGGTGCAACCCATCCGGATGGAGGGAGCTGGTCGAGTGGCTGAAGAGCGCCGGGTACCGGGTGCTGTGCATAGACAAGGAGAAAGAGGTCGGAGTGGACGACGTATGGCATCACATTCCGTACGGCTGCGAGGACTTCACCGGAGAGCGTCCGCTTCAGGAGAGGATAAACCTGATCAAGGACGCTGCTTTCTTCGTCGGCCTCAGTTCCGGGCTAAGCTGGGTGGCGTGGTGCTGCAAGGTTCCGGTGGTGCTAATCTCGGGCATCTGCCAGCCATTCGGTGAGTTCCGCACCCCTTATCACGTGCAGACCAGGCTGGCCTGCCATGGCTGCTGGAACGACACCAGATACGAGTTTGACCACCACGATTTTATGTGGTGCCCCAGGTTCAAGGGAACCAAACGCGCGTACGAATGCACCAAGATGATAACATCCAAGATGGTGATAGACACCATCAAGAGGATACCTGGCGTATTGCCAGCTCCCAAGGAAGAGACGGAAGAGAAGTTAGATGGCTGAGGACAGCAGAAAGCTGTGGTATAGCGTGTATACCGGCGGAGCATCGCCGGTAACCAAATTCCTACTGGCTCCTAGCGCCGCCGACAGCAGCACGCTGATGTTCGACACCTCGTGCTGCTGCAGTGGCAGTGGCGGCACCAAGTGCGTGCTGGTGTTCGAGGCCAGTTGCTCTCGTGACGATTCTGGAGAAGGAGGATGGACGGAACCATCCAAGATAAATGCATATTGTGTGGCGGAGTCCGTACAGGTGGACGAGCGCTGGCATTGGGCAGGACGGGCCAGCGCCACAAGGAATTACGTTCCTGGCATAGAGTGTGGAACCTATTGCTCTAACTATACCGCGACTGTCCCCAAGCCTGACATGAATTGCGAGTGCTATCCCGTCTTCGGGGTTGTGGGCAATGAGCTGCCTCATTATAACGTCGCCGTGGCTCTGTTGGACGTGGACTACTATAACTACGTCTCTAGCATGGTCGGCACCGAGATGCGGACTTTCCTTGAGTGGGTTACGCACTCTCGGCTTCCAGTCTGGGCGGCTGGGGATAATACGATGCCAGGGCTATTTGACTATGTCGTCGCCCACATGGGTCCGGTGACGGTAATCCCATTTTACTTGAACAACTTCGTCATGGGCCCTCTGGACACGCCTGAGGAGTGCTCTCCGCCTGACCAGGCTTTCACTGACGCCAGGCGCTCCGCCTATACAACCACATACGACTACAAGCGTCTGACAGGGTCCGTCAATATTAATGTGTACCCCCTACCACAGGCCGGAGGCATCTATTTGCCTCCGGCCAACGGTCTGGTGTGGTACGCGGGAGGGGCTGCGCAATCCTTGGAGATACTGGCCGCGGGTTCAGGAGCACGTGCGAAGGCCCTGGAGGGGGTGAATGCGGCTGATACAACCGCTGCATATTCCACCGTGTTTGAGCCCACTGGGTGGAGGTATCAGTTCGACTATGATCAGTGGGGCTCCATCGAAATACAGCCCGACTGCTACCCGGAGTCAAACGCCGGATATGTGTCCGTGAAATATGCCAGGGAGCCCAGGGGAGGAATGGTGCGCAAGCAAGACCTGCAGGTGAGTGTGGGAGCAGGCGTAGGCGAACTCCCCGGTTGTCCGCTATGGCTGTACAGGTTGTTCATAGAGACGGAGTTTCCGTATTCCGAATTCAATGATCATAACTATGTATTGGCTTTGTCCGGAGGTATGCAGGAAAAGCTGAAGCGAGCGGATTTCACCGTGGATCCTGATGCCGACGTATGCCCGACATACTATCATATCACCTATGGCGAGCGCTGGCGGTTCTGCCCAGACGGAGACGTAGAGCCTGCCTATATGCAGATTTCTGAACCTGGTGTGTGTGATCTTATGGAATATGTAACTGATATGGAGGGGCACGCCTCCAGATATCCGTCACCCTTCTATGATGTGGGAACTGTTTCGTCCGGAAGCACGATATGGCTGCATGAGGTAGACGAGGCTGTCGATCAATACGATCAGAATATTCAGGACCCCGCTTTGCGGGCATTCAACTATGTGGTTGACGGTCATGCATACAAGGTGATAAAGCTGGACATACATCATTTCCCTAGCTGGTTCAGCGCAGGCTGTGTTAATTCCGTGGCTCCGGGAGCCTACGATGTTCCGAAGATAGATTTCTCGGACCGCGGCTGGGAGTGCGATAATACTTGCGGAAGCTCGGAATGTTACTACGATGACAACAATCGGGCGATGTCCAAGACCACATTCAACGACGGCTTTGTGGCCTCCTATGGTCCAGTGGGGGCTATAGGCTATAACGGAGTGGCCTTGGCCGACGAAGAGTCTAGCGTTGTTAGACTGGTCGACACTTGCACCGATCTGTATGATGATGGTGGAATGTGGTACATAGATGGTGGCAGATTAGCAGAAATGCGCGGCTGCCCCTTGTGGAATTTCGACGTATATGCTTTTGTTCTCAGTCGTTCCTGGAATGAGTATCTTGTAACTAGTGGAGAATATAGCAGATGGGTAGCTGACAGTGACACCAAAGCCACCCTGTCCCTTGTCAGTACCAGCCTGGTACTCAGCACCAATGCTGGCACAGGCACCAGGAAACCAGGAAAATTCACATATCAGGGCAATGTGCCAAAGTATGAGCAATGTGGAACGTATTCTCCAAAATCCATATACATAGGAATAGGTCACTCTGATCTGACTGGAACAGGCACTTGGACGTCGTACGGCACCAGGTCAGCTTGGGATTGCCGTACAGCTGGAGTCCTGGTGTACCAGTACCCCGACTATTATTGTTCCGACGGGGCTTTGGCGCAATTTCATCTAGGCATCGATAATTGCACACGTGCCGCCCTTCTATTCCAGGATTGTAACTCCACCGATTGTCCAGGGCGAAATGCCATATTCGCTGGCGAGCATGTTGGGTATGACTATAGCAGTGGCTGGGCGTTAAGGTCCAGTTGGAGGACCGAGTCCAGAGCGTCATCCGGTTATCAGCAGGTTTCCAGGCTGTATAACACGCTGCTTCAATCCGACATATATCAGCTGTCAGGTTATATCTCTGAGCAGTTGGACAAGACCATGGATAGCGGCACTGGCCTTGTCAGTATCTCCGGAGCAGGTCGAGGCAGCTCCTACATATCCGGGACAGTTAATGAGTCATATTTCCTTTTAGGATCTAATGATCTATATAATTCCTATATATACGTGACTAATGGAAATAGCAGTACCCGTGTGCAGGTTCCCGAGTTCAAGTATTATACAAACTACGAGACTTATATGTACACCGCATACGCTGTTGCGGAGGCCAGTAGTGATTACACAAATATTCGTGTTGGAATAACAGGCACGGTCGATTCATGCCTACAGACAAAGGTCGCATTAAGGAGGGCATGCGGATCAATGGCGTCTATGCGCCTGGCTTGCACATATGTGGTGCATTGGGAAACCACCAGATTTACAAGTTCGAGAAACTCTTATCACAACGATCATCCGTGGACCGAAGTGACCGATATACAATCTGTCGTTGATTCCACTTATGTGGGTTATATAGGCATAGATATTCCGTTCGGTACATTGGCAGTATATAAATATCCGCTCAGCGATGTTAATCCAGCCGATATGGCGCGACACGACGTCACTACAATGAAGTACGGAGGATTAAGTTGCACGTCTACTATAGGGCGTAATGGAGCCACACTGGACGGGGATCAACAAATACAGTATGTCTCATCCACGTCTGGCTGGCCGACATACTATGATGTGGCTATAAACGAGCATAGCGCTTTCGCCTCCGGGGGTATGCACGTTCAGCTGAATATAGGGTAGGTGATATGTCCTGTTCATGTAGACATTCCAGTTCCCGAGACGTTGCCGCCGGCGACGCCTCAGAGTTTGTGGCGATTCGTAAATCTGTGGAGTTGCCACATGCCGTAATACCTGGAGAATCATGTATCTTCTGCGCCGAGAAGCATGTGTCCCTGGCCTATGCTGCATATATGCAGTCCATGCAGATAGGCATGGTTATCGGTGAACTGGAATTGGCCCGGAGGCATACACTGGCAGAGTTCCGGAATATTGCCGGTGACATCGCTAGGTTGGAGAAGGCCTCCATGTTGCGGGAGCAAACGCGCGTTTCCGCATTGTTCACGCCATTGCTGGAGACGGTGGCCGCCGAGGCGCTGTCCCATGATCCGGCGGACATCACTGACTCCAAGAAAATGTCAGTCTCCTATGAATCCATCCAGGAGCCGGTGATGAATCCTTTTCTCGGGGAGATGCACTTCTGCGCGGCATGGCGCCTGGCCTTCGAGGTAGGCTACATGTTGCCAAACAGGTCGATGATAATAGGTGATCTGGCCCTGGCCAGGGAGCATCTCGTCAGGTTCAACTATGACGCCAACAACATGCTGAGAGACTTCAGGCATCGCGTCCAGACCAGGCGTGCGGCCGATCTGAACACGTCATGGCCGCAGTTCGCGTCTGGCCTAGATTATTTCATACGCTCCCACATGCAGGAGTTCTCCGCAGAGCATGCCAATGCCCTGGACACGTATCTGGGAATCAGCTAAGGCCCCCGGTCAACGAGCTTAGCTTATCTGATAGTTCTTTGTCCTCACCGTGTATGGCTATATACTGCGTGGCGGTCACTTGTGTGATTCTATAGCCATATTCGGTCAATAGTCTTTTCGGCTGCGTCAGCTCCCTATTCAGCATGTCAGCCAGCTCTTTCGGGGGATTCCCCCGACCTGTGTACGGCAGTCTTATGCACACTGCGGGTTTGGCGGACTTCAGTGTCTGTTTAGCTCCTTTGAGAACGTCCAGCTGCATTCCCTCCACGTCTATGTTCAGCAGGTCCAGCTTATCCAGGTTCAGTGAGTCGAGGGACACTATGTCCACCGGACCCTGCTTTCCCGGCATTATCCTTATGCGTGCGCTGTCCACGAGATTGAGCTGCTGCTCGAGCATGCATCCCCTGCTGATGGCCTCCCCAAGGGCGAAGTTATACACTTTTACGTTGCTGACGCCGTTGAGCGCAAGGTTCTCTCGGAGTACGGTGCAGCTTAGATCCGTAGGCTCGAACGCCAGAGTCATGGCTGCGTTGCACTGCGTGGTCAGGAAGATGGTGCTGTTTCCGATGTGCGCTCCGACATCCACTATCACCCCGTTGTGCGCGATAAGCTTGGACAAGGTAATCAATACAGGCAGATCCTTGAATGTCCCTGAGTCTACAAATGCCAGCTGGGACGCGTCTTGCGTCGGCGTCGGCAGTTTTAGCTTGTATAGCCTGCCATTGAAGGGAATCGTAAGAACATTGTTTTCAAGCCTAGTCAGACATTTCAGGTGTATCAGGACTTCTCTCAGCATTAGCCTGTCGTCTTGGCCTTCGGTTTTTCTTTGGATCTCCGGCGTCTGTTGTGGTTGCTGCTCGTTCATTTTATACTCCGAGTATAAGGTTTATCTTACGAACGGTGCGATATTAATAATATAGGTGACAATATGAAGTTGGAAGACATAGAAAAAGCCGCATACGAGAACAGTGGACTGGTATCCAAGCTGGACGATGGCACGTATCAGTGCAAGAGGTGCGAAGGAACAGGGTGCGATATCATGTCCATCCACCACAAGCCGGACTGTCAGCTGCAGCAAGGCATAAAGAAGGCCATAAGGGAGCCCGCGGCCCAGGGGAACGTTGCACACAACCTGGGGGCAGATGAGTTTCCTGAGGGCTTTCGTGCGGAGGTCATGTCCAAACTCACATTGGAGGAGAGAAACGCCATAGCCGCGCTGGTGGAACGCTTGAGGTATGCGCCAGATGCCACGGCTAGATTGGCCGTGGCGAATGCCATCAGAACTGTCGTGCCCACTGTGGACAAGGACATACTTATGGCTTATGTGGTGCAGGGAATGATTAACAGCAAGCAGGCTGATTTGTTCATGCTGCATCTTATGTTTGAGCTGGGCGCAAGCAGGGAGGAGAGCCAGATCGCGGAAGAGCTGGCGAAATTACAGAAGCGGCGTGAGGAATACGACATGCG
>Ga0310786_10000675_pt1 | contig 54449 bp, 54 predicted proteins | sample AusTroGonzalo_MG_FD_203881 | JGI IMG/M metagenome (GOLD analysis project Ga0310786, IMG submission 203881) | Bovine rumen microbial communities from tropical cattle in Woodstock, Queensland, Australia - Gonzalo_03 (v2) (version 2) | ecosystem: Host-associated > Mammals > Digestive system >...
TGCTATCGAAGAAGAAAAGTGGCAGGGCATCATCATCAGAGCAATCAATGTTATTCTCAAAGTGCAGAATGAAGTCATTGAGTCTCAAACTTCTTGTCTTCATGCGAACACCGAGATGGTGGGCTGCATGAAGAATATGATTACAACCATGAAGAATCTTCTCTGCAAGATCGACGCACTTGACGGCAAGATGGACCAGGTCTCTTATCTTGTCGCAAAGTTCTACACTGATTGTGGTGGTAACCTTGGTGCAGAAGGCTAACACTTATGTTCTCGGTGAGAAGCTGAGTATCATCAGCGACATCTGTGATGAGTTGTTCGTGATGGTGGACAGCCTGAAACTACAGGCTGTCCTCGCATCCGACAATCGTATCAAAGAACGCTTCGATGATTTCGCCGAGGAATTATATAGTTCTGTATTCAGTATCCAATCGCTAGCGAATACTTCGTTGAGAACTCTTGAGAACTTCGAGATTCGCGAAGATGTCTACAAACAGTATTCGACAGATGGGTATTAACGATGATGATTATCAGTAACGGATATGGTGAAATCATTCTGTGGCCAGGCTCACGTGTCAACGATATATATGATGCATGTGCTGAGGGCATCCTTGCAGAGTTCGACAACGATGGAGTTGCTGATTTGATGCGAAAAAAAATTCCAGAAATTGAGAAGCAGAATTGCAGCACAAAGTTTCTGGAGATTGCATTCATCGAGCCAATGAGAGAAAGCAGGAAACAATGGAATGGTACCAACATTTAACTGTTTGGCTGCTGGGGTTTGGTTCATTGTATCTTATCTATGTAGGATGGCAGCATGACCAGGAGGAATACATGGCACGGATGACACAGAAGGAACGTGTGTTGAAATACTTGCAGCAGGGTCCGAAGGATGGTGGATTCTTCTGCTATGGTCTCCGGGATATGGGTGAGCGTCCCATTCCTGAGTATCGCACTCGCATCAGCGAGTTGGAAAAGGAAGGCTATAACATCCAGCGGTTCCACCAGGATGATTCTCCTTATATCCTGTATGTGCTGCAGGATGATGAGCAAGAGCAATTGTTCCCGACCGACGAAAGGAAGACGAAATGAAGTGGGAAGTTATTGCGCGTAATGAAGTGCCCAAGACTCTGGGCAAGAGCAACTACGATGAGTTCATTGACACCGTGTTGGAGTATGGTTGTGGTGACAATGCGCTTAAGGTCGACACTGAGATGGATGCTGGATCCATCAAGAAGTTTGTCGATGGCATTCGTGCTCGTGGTTATGCTCGCGGTCTGAAGTTCAACCTGAAGACCGATGGTTCTATCCTGTACGCTAGCGTCAAGGAGTAGAACTATGGCGGATGTAAACGTGACTATCAATGTAGAAGGGGGACAGGAAACTGTCCCCATCCGCCGCTGCGGTGGGTTCATCGATTACAAGCCGAAGCCTGCCAAGTTGCATAAGTACAACAAGGTTGATGACACTCTCGTCAAGAACATCCGCATTGAATGCCTAGCTCTTCGTAACTATACGAAGCTTGGTCTTGATGCCGATGCTGAAGCAACCAAGGTTGGCATTGTCAACATGGTTATGATGCTGACGGATGATGCAGAGGAGAAGTATGCTGACAATCGATAAGCTGTACGAAATCCTTGAGAATGGATACAAGCCAGCTATGCGAAGTCAGATTGTGTACCTGTTGCTTGGGTCTCCCGGTATCGGGAAGACTCAGATCGTTCGCAATTTCGCCAAGGACAAGGGTGTCAATGTTGTGACACTCCTTTGTTCTCAGCAGTTGCCGAATGAGATTGTAGGTACACATGTGCCTGACTTGCAAGGTGGCAATGGTATGAAATACTTTCCGCCTTCATGGTACTTTGACCTGAAGGATGGAGATATTCTATTCCTTGACGAGATGTTGACTGCACCCAAGTCTGTGCTTGCAGCAATGCTTACTATGATTGAGAGCCGCATCTTGCAGAACAGCAAGGTGCTGCCTGATATTATGATTGTTGCTGCTGCGAATCCGACTGGGTCAGCAGCGCAGATTGATGCTGCTATCAGAGATAGGTTCCAGGTAATTCAGTTTGAAAGCAATAAGGCTGTTGCAGCAAAGTATCTTGTCGGCAAGTACGGTGGCGAGCTTGCTACGATTCGTAGCATGATTGATGAAAACAATACAGCTGAATGGAACCAAAGGACTCCGCGTACCGTGGAGAAGGTTATCATCCAGATGCTCAATATGTTCAACGAACAAGAGCAAGTGAGTGATGCCGACCTTGCCATGTTCCGTGATATGTATGGTTATGATATGGCTATCCAGCTTCTTACCTGGTGGAACAAGCGTGCTGATGGTATCAAGAACAAGGGATATCACGATGCTGTTCGCAATGTGAACAGCAACGAGATTGATACTGTACGTGACACTTTGAAACAGGCCGTATTCAAAGCATCTGTTACAGCAGCACGAGGTACTGATGATTGGATTGCCATAACAAATCTGTCAGACAACAAGCTTGATGAGGTTTTCTCTGATGAGCCGAAGCTTGCAGTGATTGTCAAAGAGATGAAATACTCTGATTGTCCTACTGCCCATACCTTATTCAACCCGAACTTGTCGGATGAAGCCAATGAGAAGATAGCTGCTGTTGAACTCGGTATCAACGAAGACCATATCATGGAGCAGCTTGATAAATTATTTGAAGAACCTGACATTAGTACCATTATCGGTACACTTGAGAGTAGCCCGATATGGGAAAATGTGCAGGAACTGCTGAGCCAAGTTAAACTGGTAGACGTGGAGGTGTAAGGTGAAACAGTTACAGATTGGCGTTCCTAACTTTCCTGACATCTTCGTGTGCCGGAACAAGGAGGACATTGCTCTTGCCAAGCAGCATGGCCTGCCGTATCTGGTATGGGAGAGTGATGATTATGACAAGCTCGTAAAGCTTGTATTGTATCATCTTGTATGCAAACTGTTTCCTGAAATCGATTGGGCCACTGCTTGGAATCTTACTCCGCATGACCTGGAATGGTGCGAGGATGGAAACATTATCTGCTATGATGGCAGTGATACCGGTGAGATTCATGAGTTCAACATCAATGATTATCTGGTGACCAAGAGAGCTAAGGTTAACATAGAGCAACTCGAAGCTCTGCATCTATTGCCTAAGTTTATCGGTGATATCATAGATTGTATCCGTGTGAACATCACGGATTATACTTGGCATGACGGATTGAATAAGAAGACCGGCATCTGGATGGGGAACTACATTCCCCAAGATGAGGTTCGTAACCTCATCATTCTCGATGTATCTTATTCTATTCCTGTCGGTATCAGTTCTGTGATGTTGAAGCTGATTGATACTTTGCGCCATCAGTGCGAAGCAGACCTGATTGTCACAGGTAGGACCAGTTACTTCTGGTCCATCGAGGAGGAGTTGCCTACTCCGCAGGAAATTCGTGACAAGGTTCCCCGTTCCAATGAGAGCGAAATGTTCTGCAATATTCTAAAGAACAATATCGCTGGCAAGCATTGGGGTCATATCATCAGTTTCGGTGATGATGATACACCTTATTGGGGAGATATTATTTTAGCTATGAACAATATGGCACGCAAACCTGATTGGTGGATTGATTCTTATAAGTATACATATCAAGAATTCAAAGATGCCATGCAAGGTACCGAGATTGATATGGTCCACCATTATCATACTCATTCTCGGAATACCCGTACTGGCTATGCCAAGTGGACTGCTGAGTTCAAGCCCAAGGAAGTGTTCGATACATCCTGGTGTTCAATTATGGACAAGGGGTATCGGTAATGTTGCAGGTACCTGACGGCAGCATCTACTTCTGGATGTACAATGAGGGGTTGAAACATACTCCCATTGAAGAAATCCAGGAGGCATGTGCTGCTGCACATGTTGACATCCGACCCAAGGATATGCAGAACTGGGTCAATGGGTGGATGCGTAGTGACAGGACAACTGGCGTCAAGCCGTCAGGCAACCCCGCATTTGTCAAGGGAAAAAATTATTTCAACACGGAGCTCTACGAGTATCCTGAGAATCCTTCCATGGCAATCGGCGAGAGAACTGACTGTTGGGTTCCATGTTCATCTCAGAACAAACCACTCATCAAATGGTCTCAGGGGTGCATGAGCAAAGAGGATGCAATTTCATACTATGGTTCATGCTATCTTGGTGAGAACATGAAAGACCTGCATCACATCGTTATCGATTGTGATGGAGACCATAATGGTTTGCATCTTGACACGATCAGGTTCCTGGCTAAATATCGTGATAAGACTCATTGTCTTAATAAACCCAAGATGTTGACAGACTATCCTGAGTATTATTCTACTGTTATGAATGAAGGTGGTTATCAGGAAGATGAGTTCTTCTTACCAGCGTCATTCCATCTGACATTTATGACAGACAGGTGGATACCCACGATGCATTTTCCGAATGCCCACATAGATATTGTGGGCAATAGGAATAACTCGTTGAGGTATTGGAAGAACAAGTGGTGGAACAAACTGTCTCCACTGCAATTGACTCCTGAAATCTGGAACGACATTCGCGACTTTATAGGAAGGAAGGAAAATGGCGAATAAGTCTTACAGTGCGTGGGACTTCATCCAGTACAAGCTGCGTATGCAGCGCTTGGGTGATATGCCCACGAAGAAGAAGTTTGGCATCCTTATGCACGATGAAACAATTGAAGACGAAGAGAAGCGTGAGATTGCTCAGCGAGTTATGGAAGCAGGTGGTTATGATGTCCTCGAAGATGACAATCAGTAACATTATTGAAGAGCTCAAGAATTCTCCTATTGATGCCTGTATCACTGGTTCGTGTCTGTTGGAGGATGACTTCTCTACATGGGAAGAAGAACCTGATGTTGACATCTTCGTGTTCAATGAGGCTAAGTATGTCCAGGCTGTCCAGTGGTTGCTCGACCATGGTTATGGTTTCGGCAACATGAAGGATAAGAACAAGTCCACTGAGATTGAAATCTGGAAGTGGCAGCAGTTCTTGGACAAAGGTCCTGATAGGAAGTGGGATGTGACCACTATCTATCTTGCGAAGAATGGTGTTAGTTGCAATGTCAGTTTGAAGTATGGTCGTGATGCCAATGGCCATCGCTATGTCATTGACAAGGCAAGCCAGATCATTGAGAGCTTCGACATGAACTTAACCATGATTGCCTATGACATTAGGCATGAGAAGCTCATTGACTTCCGTAATGTTTGCGGTTGTGACATGCGTATCGGTTCTCCCAATCCTCTGCGCAGTTGGGATGTGACTCCTTGGAAGCTTAAGATGTGGCTCCGCCAATGGAACCGCGTTATCAAATACTGGAATAGGGGGTTTGATACCCGACCTATGGCCAGGTTCTATCGTGACAAGCTGAAGGAAGTTCTGGCTATGCCTGACCTGTTTGGCACGGAAGACGATGAGGAGCAATCTGTTTGGGAGCTGGCAACTGAGGGTCTACCTGAGATGCTTGCGAATATTGAGACCTGGATTGCTGAGAAGGAGGATTGCTAATGGATAACCACGAGTATGCTAATATCATTTATAAAGGACTGTTGGCTGATGAGTTGTTTTGTACCGGTGGTCAGCGGAATGACGACATCGTCGACTACTGCATCGCCGCGGTTCTTGATGGTCTTGATGATAATGTTGCTTTCGAACAGTTGGTTGATTGGGCGTTTGCCACATACAACAAACTGATTGCGAAAGGTCTTATGGCAAAGCCAAGCGAGAGTATTATGCGTGACCTGCTCGAAGAGCATTTCGATAGAATCATGCCATATGCCCATGTTTGGATTCGTCGTGGTGAGTGGCAGGAGAAGCTCCTGCATTCATATGATTGGGATAAATAGGCAACCGAACAAGACGATTAAGTTAGGAGAGTGAGAGATATGCCTATTGGTGGTAGCTTTGACACCAACACATCCAATTCCGAATCTTCGAATCTTTGGTGGAATTATACCAATGATGAGAAGGACAACTACATGGATACCCTGGAGGGTACTGTAGTTGAAATCCATGAAGTCCTGTCTACCTATCAGGGTGAGGTGCTGTGGTTTCCACAGAAGGAAGACGGTACCTGTGACCCGAAGAAGGACTGGCTTCTGGTCATCCGCAAGGATGATGAGTTCGAGCCGACAGAGCTTCGGTTCAGTGAAGGCAAGCACAAATCTTTGTGGCAGCAGCTGTGGTATTCTGCAATCTTCATGGGTGAGCCTGAGCCTCCCAAGGAGACTGATAAGAAATACAAGCTGCCTGATATGCTTGCCGGTGCGAAGGTTAAGATTTATACGCAGAACCGTAAGCAGTGGCCTACGGGCACCAAGGCCCGTCCGTGGCGTGCTATGATTCTTGCTGCGCCCGATCCGCAAGCAAATCTGTATCGCGGTTTCTTCGAGGACTGGAAGACGGATACGCGCTATACAGAAAGTGAACAGTATAAGCGGAACAAGGCTATCCGTGGTGACGCTAAGAAGGAGACCGAAGCTGCACTAAGCAGGATGAAGGAATCAAATCCCGAGCTTGCAAACAAGCTTGAGTCTGCCTATCGTGCCTCCACTGGGAACAAGCCTGATTACGGTACGGTGTATGATCAAGACATCCCGTTCTAGTTCAGTAACATCGGCAAAGCCGGGCCGCCGTTAAGTGCCCGGCACCATCTATGTTCTAAGGAGAACGTATGAAGTTCGTAAAGAAGAGCGAATGCGAAATTCGCAACGGCTATGTCGTTAGTTCTGGTGAGGTCATCGGTTTGCCGTTTGATGTTCTTGATGCTCTCGACAAGCTGAATTACATGTATCAGGCTGCAACCTATAACAAGGAGAACAAGCCTGAGCCTCGTAAGGCTCCTGCTCCGTTTGAGCCTAAGCTTCGCTATAGCGACCATCATGGTGTCGAAATCAATGCTGAGACTCCCGACCTTGACAAGGCTGTCGAGAGAGCTCTAGGCATTGCCAACGATGTCAAGAAGGTTACCCGTGCTGACAAGATGACTGACATCATCAACAACGAGCTGAAGCCTTTGCTGACCTTCATCATGGAAGATGAATTCCTTCCTGCTGAATGTGCTCCCAGCCGTCTTGGCATCCCCGAGGATTGGAACATCTTCGAGTGGACTGTTGCGAAGTTCATGGATTACGTTGAGGAGATTGCTCTTAACGGTGGCAAACCGTTTACCAAGGTTGATGAGGATGGCGATGTTGTTCTTACCAACCTTTGTGACCTCAACCGTTTCTTTAGCGGTGAGTAGCAATGGGTAGGCAGTGGGATTATACCAGCAATCCTAAGTGGCTGGAGGCTCGTAAGGGCCTCCTCACCGCCACTGATATTGTTGGTCTTATCAAGCCATATCAGGAATGGCAGAACTCTCTCCAGAAGGCTGCTGCCGGCGATGGCCGCTGCAAACCTGAAAGCAAGGAACGTGAGTTCCATAATGCTTGCCGTAAACTGTGGGCTGAGAAGTTCGCAGACTGGCATGCTCCCAGCTTTGACAATGCTGCTATGCGGCGTGGCCATTGCCTGGAGAAGTCTTGCATTACGGAAATCAATGAGTACCGTAAGGCTCTTGGTTTACCTGAGTTTTATCATTGGGATGATATCGTTGTAAGGAATGGCGCATGGGGTTGCAGTCCGGATGCTCTGGATGTGCCCATGCCTATTGCAGCAATCGACAGCTGCATCTGCGATGTGGCAGATATCAAGCCCAAACATGCTATTGAAATCAAATCGTTCAATGACAATGACCATATGGCTGAGGTTGAGCTGACTGATAAGTGGAAGATTGATGAGGTTCGCGCCAATGCGAAATCCAATACCAGCATTATCAATCAGGTTGCAGCACAGATTATCAGCATGGACTTAGATGATTGCACTGTTGCATTCTACAATCCTGCAATTCCTAAGTATGGCATCAAGATGTTTACCTATACCAAGCAAGATTTTGCTGCGGAAGCTGTGCTGTTTCCGCAGGTCGTAGCAGCATATGAAAAGGAAGTTGCCAAACTTGAAAGCCTACCTGCAAGCAACGTAACTATTCATATCACAGAGCGGGAGCTCTACGACCATTGGTACGGAGGTACAGATGACGAGCGAAACGAAGGAGATTTGTCCTTCTAAGAAAGTTAACCAGCTTTCTATTTCTGAGTTGAATCAGCTGCATGATGACGTTGTGGAAATCACTGCGGTCTATCAGCAAGGTAGCAGCATCCTTGAAGGATTGTCTGACGATATGTCACGTCTTCGCTTCTGGGGTGACAAGTATTACAAGTTGTCCAAAGAAGTGAATGACAAATTGATTCAAATCAGGACTAAGGGTATCATCGACCAGGTTGAATAGCCATGGCTGATTACCAGGTATTCTTTGAAATGGCAGAGATATACTGGTACCGTTATGATGTAGAAGCAGGATCGCCGGAGGAGGCGTATGAGAAAGCGAGGGAGCTCATGCAGACTTCTCCGGTTGACCCGGATGCTGAAATCTATGATCATCTAATGGGACCATTTACTGCCAGTGTAGAAGATGTAGAAACCAATAAGGTCTTATACGAAATCGAAATGAACGGAGGCCAATGTGATTAAGCATAGAATTAATGAATTGCCTAAATGCGATAGCTGTTGGTTTCTTATGGTGAAACCTGAATCTGGCATGTATTGTAAGCGTTTGCATAGACCTGTTGATGATGTGGCAGATGATGAATGTTCCTTCGATGGTGTTGAAGTCTGTGGTGACCCAGACTGCGGTGGACCTATTTTCATTAGCAAGCAATATGGTTGCTATGTAAAGGGGCATTGTCCTGACGTGTGTCCGTGCAATGACCCGGAAGATTGTATTTATATCTAGGTAAAACTTGACGACTAAGCGACCATAGTGTATCCTTAACATGACCACAAAAGTGGGACAATGTTAGGAGGAACTATGCCGTTTATGAAGAAGCAAGACATGCTCGCGGCTGCTGAGGCTCTCGGTGTTAACCTTGAGGGTCTCAGTTGGCCGGAGCAACAGAAAGCTGTAGCTGATGCTATGGCAAAGAATGATGAATTAATTGGTGCCCCGAAGCCAAAACCCTACACGCCTGCACCAAAAAAGCAAGTGGAAAATGGGGGATTGAATCCGAAACAACACATCGTTAATCATGCACAGCAGATGGCAAAGGCAGCTGCCAAAGCCAAGCCGGTGCTGATTACCCATGAGATTCCGCCTACACCGAATCAATTATTCAAAGTGCAGGAAGATGTTGGTGAGGAAATTCAAACCGCTAATGTGAGCTATCTTAATGGTATGCCTGAAATGTCAGGTGATACCGCATCTGCTACATTCGTAGTCAAGGGCAAGACAGGTCGTCGTCAGATTGCTCTGTCCACTATGCCGCATCAGAATGCTCAGATTGTTTACTATCCTAATGGTCCGCATTGGCTAGCTCCCGTAGTCAAGGACTTCAATGGCCGTGAGGGCTATCTGTTCAACCATCATAAGTACGGTGGTATCAAGCCGCTGTTGGTTAAGGCAGGTTACTGGGAGAAATATAAGAACAAGTTCAATGCTGTGAATTTCCCACAGAATATTTGGATGGCCGGTGGCAAGTTCTATGCTTGCGATATGGGACTATGCGAATCTATCTTCCGTGAAATCGAAAAGGACGGAAAGAATGGGCGCTAAGGAAACCTTGGACGAATTGTTCGTGCCGCTGGGTCTTGTGGAAATGTGGCCGCAAATTACCATGAGATACAAGTATTTCGACTTTCAGGATACTATTTCAGATGGTGAGAGGTATGATGAATATATCTGGGTAGTCGAACAGTATCGCAAGTTCATCGGCAGCAAAAAGGCTCAGGTTCTGTCGTGGGCTGATGACCTTGAAAAGCTTGCGAAGAATGTCGAGCAATGGTTGGCCGACGGCAGCGAAAAGATAACAGCGGGAAAGAATGAATCAATCCGGCCACGTCTTGTGTATGTGGCAATCAGAAACGATTGGTTGATTCAGCTGCTGCATGTAACCAAGTTCTTGATGGAGGAAAACAATGGATATGGATTTGAATAATCAGGAGGCGCAGTATGAACAAACTGCTCAAGAGAATCCGCCGGTGGTGGATGAACAAGAGGCTCCAGCGAATCCGTCGGATTTGGCTGAAGCGTTTGCAATGCTGCGAGACAATGACGGAACAACAGCTCAGACTCCTGTGGCAAATGGTGAATCCGAACAAGCCGGTCAATCTGACAGAGGAAGAGTTCAAGAAACGCAGCAGGGAGCTGGCGGACAATCTGATATTTCCCAGCAACTATCAAATGCACCTGGAGGAACTGCAGTTGATTTGTCGGGATTTGACGCTGTCGCTCAAGCCAAGCAAGCCTACTCAGATTTGAGGTCTCTTGTAGTTGAGACAAAGCGTAAGGAGTGGGCTGACAAGGGTTACAAGAAGTTTAACGTCCGTGATCTTGCCAGACGTGATGAACAGACTGGTCGTATCATCTATATCAATCCCGATGATAGACCTGAAGATTGGGAGCGTCCTGGTTATCAGGGTCTTACAATCCAACAGGCGAAGGCTTGGTGCGATATCACCAATGAGGATTTGAATGACAAGTGGAAGAAGGAATGCTCAGAACTGGAGAAGGAGTATGTAGAGAAGGCTCGTCCGTATTTCGAGCTGTTGGCCTATGCTGATACCTACAGCAGACTCAATCCTGTTGAGCAGTATTATGTTGATACCATTACTGATATGTATGCAATGAGGAATGCACAGGGCCAGGTTATGGGCTTCAATTGTGATCTCAATAAGGTTACGCAGATTGCTAAGCAGCTGGCTGCAAATGCTCCTGCAATGCAGCAACAGGCTCAGTCAGTCAACAATGTTCGTCAGCCTGCGACTGATGCTAGAAGCAGTGCCGGCAATAACAAAGGCGGTACGCCTAAGATTAATGACCTTAATGATGCATTCCAATATCTGTGGGATAGAGAGAAACAGGAGGGCCGATAATGGCTAAGAAGAGTGCGGCATCCGCGAAGATTGCAAAGCCGGAGTTCAAGAATGTTACACCTGACCCGGCTGAAGAGTTCAATAAGTTCAAGGATTTGCAGATTATCACAATGGAAGCTGCTATTGACCAGGCCAAGAGAATTGATACCTGGGTTTCCATGCGTAATGATTTTGGTGCTTTTATCAAGCGTGAGCCTACGATTGAAGAAGTCAACAATCTTTGGCAATTTGAGATTGAACTGCTTAATAGCCTGCTTGAGGACCTCCAGGCTCTGGATTATGATACGGCCAGTAAGCCTGACTATGAGGATATCTACGCCCACCATCTGGTGGCTCCCGAGGAATGCGAAAGCCTTGAGGATTATTTCAGAGCTTACCTGACGTGGTGCACAATCAAGCCATGGGCTGAGAACCTGTTCAATCTGAATAGGGCCTGCGTTAATGGAAACGCAGAATAACATAACAGTACCGAGATTTTACCGTCCATGGCCGCACCAGATGGATGCCTGGAAAGCGGCCATGGACCCTTCTATTCACTATATCCTGCTCTTGTGGGCACGTCGTTTGGGCAAGGATACAACTTGCATACAGATAGCCAACAAGTTTGCGTGGGATAATCCAGGTACACAGCAGGCATACATCGGCCTCGACAATGTGTGGATCAACAACAACATCTTCAAGAAGTACATCGACGGTAGGACGTTCTGGCAGGACTATCCTGAGCAGTTCCTCAATGTGAAGGACACCAATAAGGAAGTTTATTTTACGAACAATCCAGAGGGTACCGCGCAGGCCAGAGTTAAGTTCATCGGCTTCTTGAATGATGAGGCCCTTATCGGATCATCTTATGACAGGTTCTATATCTCTGAAGCTTCGCTCTACAGGATGAATGCCTTTGAGTATGTGCAACCGATTTGGGATAATGCCATCCGTCAAGGCAATGAGATGCTTGTCATGGTCAACGGTACGCCTCGTGGTGTTCACAACAACCTGTTCAAGATGCTGTGTGACCTTACTGGAGAGAAGGAGCCTGAAGCGTTTCCCGGTCGCCATGGTGATGTGTATGTAGATGTTAAGACTATCTACGATTGCCTGGTGCCGAACAAGGAAACAGGTGAGCTTGTTCCGCTGGCTCAGGAGAAGTTCATCAAGGAAGAGCAGGACCGGCACATGAGAGCCTATGGCAACCTGAACCTGTGGAATCAGGAGAACATGGTTGCCTTCAACGAAGTCAATGCCGGTCTTGTCTACCTAGGTATTAGGCAGCTCAGAGAAGAGAAACGGTACTGCAGATTCAATATCGACACCAAGTATCCTGTGTACTTGGCAATGGACATCGCATCCAAAGGTGCAATAACGGACGCTACTGCGGGCATCTTATTTCAATATATCCATAACATGATGTTCATCTACGACATCTATGAAGCCAGAGGCAAGTCATTGATTGAATGCTTGGCCGAGCTCAGTCAGAGGCCGTACTGGCAGCATGTCAAGTTCGGTGCATTACCGTGGGACTCAGAGCGTTCTGCTTCATCTGAAACTCCAATCGAAGAAGCCAAGAAAATGTTCCCTAACATCAACTGGCATAGCTTGGATAAGGAACGTGTAGACCGTGGTATACAGGAGGTCAGACGGCAGTTACCGAACATGTGCATCAATTCGGATAACTGTGAATACCTAATGGAATGCTTCGATAATTACGAATATAAGAGACTTGAAAAGCAGGACGACTGGGCTCCAAAGCCGATGCATAGCAAGTACAGCCATCTGATGGATGCTGTCCGTTACGGCGTCATGGCGTTGAGAGAGATTGAATATCTCGGTCTCAGCTCCGATGGCAGCTGGAAGTTCCAGCAAGGTGAGTATGACACTATCAGATACAAGCGTGAACCTAAGACAGATATCTACGGGAGGGAGGTCAAGGAAGATGGATATGGATTCTATCAGGCGTGAGCTTGAGAACGGCGGATTTCAATTGGACCGTCATGACTATATTGAAACCGGAAATGACCAGATTGATTTCAAGGCGGTTCCGTACATATCCGACCCCAAAGCCTGGGATCAATATTGCAACAAAGACCTGTACGATGCTGAGGTCAGGCTTCGCAGATGGCTTACCGAAATGTCTCAAAACGGTACATTCAAGAACAACCGCAGTTCCCGCACATTCAGGTTCAATCAGGTGTTCTGCATCCTATATGGTCGTCCGTATCTCCAGTCGGTAGACGGCAAGTTCTCAACGATGCTCTCACGGCTGTTCCGCTATTACTGCTCGGCTACTGCCAAAGGCTATTACGACAAGGTAACGCAGAAGCAGTATTCCAAGACCTCATTCACGTTCAGTATCGCCCGCCTGAAGCGGCCGCCATACTCACTGAAGCTGAGGCTGGAATGGCTGCTGGAACAGGGTATAATGCCCTCTGCAGCCAATATGAAGCTGCCTACGGATATTCCACTAGGTACCGCAAGATACGCCCTCACAGAGGCTCACAGGGCCGAGCAGAGGGAAGCAGGGAGACAGAGATACAATGAATACCAACGACGCAATCGTGCTGAGCACAAAGCAGGAAAGCCAGTTCGGGAATACAATAGACGAGCATCTGCAGCAGGCGATGCTGATGAAGACGATAGGCGAGATTCTCAAGATTCATGAGACTGCTACCAATGCAAAGGCGCTGTTCGTATCACATCTGATATTCGATGCGGTGTTCAATTATGACATCCAGGCATTGAAGCAGATAGTGAACAGAGTTGATGGCAGCGTACCGGACTCTCAGAAGCGCAGACATTATGCAAACATATTCGGTGATGCTCTTGAAGATGTGTTAGCGTATACGGATAAGTCGCAACTCAAGATTCAGCCTGACGATTATGTTATCATAGCTATGGCTAAGGTATGCGTATGGGTATCCATGAGTGATCCGGGCAACAATGCGCAGAAGCGTAAGGATAAGAACGATGCTATACAGATGATTCTGGAGCGTACAGGTGGTAGGAAGTCCGAACCGACGAAGCAGCTGATAAGTACAAATTATGTAGAACCTGAGTGGATGCGTGGTCTTCCTTCTTCTAATACAAGCTTATGATATTATAAGAATATAAGAAAGGAGGTCAGAATGAAGACTAAGTACGAATATGTGTTTCCGGCCATCCGAGGTTTCAGGCGTATAACGATGCAGGAGCAGATGGCCAAGATCAACGAAGAAGCATACGAGCTGCAGATGGAGATTCTCAGCGAGAAGAAAAGCCGTCGATGGATTCTGCTTGAAGCTATGAACGTTATCCATGCTGTTGAAACATTGTTCCGCATCATGGAAGCAAAAGATGACGAACTTGAAGCTGCTGTATGCGAAACGATGTATGACAATGAGAAGCGTGGTTATTACAAGAATCCACTTGATGAACAAGAGCTTCCGGAATGGTTGGGCGACGATGACTAACAGTCGAGAAAAAGGAGCAAGAGGTGAGCGAGAACTTGCATCTGTCCTTAGAGATTACGGATATGAAGCCAGAAGAGGCCAACAATATTCTGGCTCCAATGGAGATGCTGATGTCATCGGATTGCCGGGAATACATATTGAATGTAAGAGAGTTGAACGGCTCAATCTGTATGACGCTATCGCTCAGGCGAAACATGACGCCAGAGAAGGCGAAGTCCCTGCTGTGTTCCATCGCAAAGATAATTGCAAATGGTTAGTTACAATGGAACTGGACCAATGGATTGATATGTACAACGATACGACAATCCCCGACAGATGGGACGAAAAACTTAATCCGCGTAAGCCGATGAAAGTGAGGAAGAAATGATTGCAACTTGCGAGATTGAAATCGATGGTCAGAAGAATAAGATTGAAGTGGAAGACGGCGACGCTATGCTGCTGTTCTACTTCAGGAACGGTGTTGTCGAGCCGTTGCCGCTGATGGTTGGCAATGCACAGGCCGAGAGCTTTATCGATGCGGCTCTCATTATTCTTCGGACCATCAGTGACAGCGTTCACGAGGAGCTGACCAATGGGCAAGCGAAACAAGATTCCAGCGAAGGTTAAGGCATTCTGGTGTTGGGGCTGCCTCAGCTTCGTGGTGATTGATTGGAAGGAAGGCAAGTATTTCTGTGCCAGATTGTGCGAGGATATCAATCCGCGTGAGCACATGAATTGCCGGCAAAGAAACATCGTCCCCTTTACAGAGGACGATGAGGAGGCCAAGCAATTGGAACTGGACATTACGTTACAGTAGCAGTTTCCTGGTCAAGTATTGGGGTCTGAGCGGTATCGTCTCGGACCCTATACTTATACGCAAGTTTGTCCAGATTGTTGTAGCAGGATACCGCATCGTGCATATAACGCTTCTTTTCAGAATTGAACCTATCCATGTAGTAATGTTCAGCATCGAAGCCATAGACCATACCAATCTTCTTAGACTGTGTATATGTTCTGGCAACGATATTGTTTAATCTGAACATGCAAGTGCCATTGATTCTGATATGGTAATATCTGACTAATGTATCTATTCTTATTGGCACGTTGAAGGCAGTCAACATAACTGGCTTAGGTGTTACCTGGTCAGTTACGGGAGAGCTAACCTTCTTGACAATGTGCATGCGCCTACCATAGTAGTCAACGCCATTTACCTCTATCTCCATGTCACCTGCAAAGTAGTCAAAATTAAACTCCAATTGGCACAACCATTGCCATTGGATATTGGGGTTCGATGTACCGAGCTCACCAGTTTCAAGATGGACTTCCTGCATTGCATTGAAAGTTTCCTCATTGGTTTCCTGATTGCTCAGCAGCGGACAAACCCAAACACCATACTGGCTATCGACTACGCCGAGACCATAGTGAACACTGTCCTCGTGGTCATAGCAGAAAAGGCCGTTGGGGATAAGTGTAGTTTGATTCGTAGCATCGGTTGTGAGAAGACCAATACATGGCTGCATTGTATACCAGGCTTTGAGGCCGATATCGTAACACCAGATGAAACTGTTGTAGTGACTGACATTGTGGTCAATCTGAGAGTAGTTGTCCACATCTGTGCAGGTAGCCATGTAGATTATATCTTTGATGCAAACCACATATGCGTTGGCAATCTCGGTGCCTTTTTGTTCCTCGAAGACCGGAGTGACAGGCTCGGAGACAAGCATGCTGCGTAGTTGTGAGCTGTATTCCATCTGCTGCGTAGTCACAAGCAGACCATTGCGATTGATATAATACAAGCCATCAGACCAAGCACCGCCACCATGTCGGCTTGTAGTGCCCACAACATTGGCTATTTCCTCAACCATGTAAGATGCTGTAGACAATTCAGATGTGGCGATGATATTGGTCTCGATAAGATTGTAGCGCTTCTGCCTCGTGCCATTCACATTAGAGCAAAGGATGGTTACAATGCTGGAGCCACCATATGTCTTGAATTTCTCAATCATCTTGACTTCAACGCCAGCCCCAGGTTCGATATCGCAGTATGCACCACCGTGGCCGATCGCCACAGACAGCTCGTGACCTGCATTGCCGCCAATATAGAACCTGTATGGGTGTTGTTCATCACCCCAAAAATACAGCCTACCATCAATCTGTGTGACATAGCGACAAGGCACACCACCTGTGGTATTTTCATCTGAAACAATCATAGAGCCCTGGTTCCATTCGCTGGTATCAGTCATGGCTCCATAGTAATCATAATTCCAGAGACCGATAACTTGAGACTGTTCATCAAGACCGAGCGTTGCGTCAGCATGACCAACGAAGATAGGATATGTAGCTTCGTCCTTAATCAGATACAAATCAACGCCAACAGGTTGATAAGTTTGCGTTTCGCCTATCCTGGCTCGATCCATGTTTGTGTTGTTGATGATGCCTGAAAGCTTGATGTAGTTGGTAGTTGTCCATTGGTCTGGGCCGTCATTGAAATAGTAGGTGATATAGCCATCACCGCTATCCCACATGCTTGACTGGGTAGAACCCCATTGGTTTGTCAGACAATAGTAGAACGTGCATCGAGAAGACCAGAGCGGGTCAGTGCCGCCTTCTGGAATGAGAATAGGGTCATTCGGATCTGTACTGCCCTTGATGTTACCGAAGCATGTGATTACAGGAGCTTCTGAAGCATCAGTCTGAGGCAGCAATTCATATCCAGGCAGCAACGGATGTATTGGGAAGTTATGGTTGTCATCATCTACAGTAGCATAGATGCCACCCTTTTGATATGTAGTGGTAACTCCATCATTTGTTTCGGTAATATCTTTTTCGACCATGACAATCATGCGGTTGAGATAAACTCGCATATCAGTCACACGCTGATTCGTAACTGTAAAAATACCGCTGTCTTCCCAATTCATAAAGTTAGGAAGATATGTAATCGGTTGGTCGTACTGATTCGTGGTGATGTCTATTGCTTTGCGGTCGAGAGCAAAGATTGCATCGCCCTGCGCAGTAGATGCTGCAAAGTAACCATACTCGTGGTCAATGTAATTGACACCGGAGAAACCACTGATGGTCAGATTATGTATACCATCTGTGTAGGTACTGCTGCCATGGATACTTGGGCCGTCAATCCATTTAACAGGCTTGAATACTGTTTCAACCGCTGCCTGATTGGTAGTCTTCAAGTTGTTCTGCACAAGGAGATAGTTAGGCGGCAGGTCTGTCTGCCTGTCGTCTGTGAACACCTCTTGAACATAATCATTCCACAGCGGGGAAACCTCTGAAAAATTGATACCCTTCCACTGACGGAATGCCTGTAGTTTAGGTTCTGAATTTTGCAGAGCTTCCTTTGTCGCTGTCTTTGTAGAATTCTTCTTGGCCATGGCAGCCTACACAATCTGCCAGAATCCCGGATTCCAGCTCGGTATGAAGTCAACTTGAGTGGCAGCAGCATTGTTCTCCCTCATGCTGCTGAGCAGTTTCTGCGATTGGTCCTGCAGACCAGCGATACGGCCTTGGGCAGGAGGAGAACCCTCCGCATGATATTGGGCTGTCCTGATGATTACATACAGATAATCAGGGATTTCCGTCAACTTCAAAATGGGGGTTTCAATCCCGTTCTTAAGATAGTACAGCTGGTCGCATGGATTGAAGTCAGTAGGGTCATAGCTGACATCTCCGCCATGCACACCAACGCAACCATCATTGCAGATATGGAAAGGCTCAAGCAGCCGCTGATACTGCAATACTACAACCCTGTTTATTTCAGGTACCAATAATGGGCGAGAGAAAATAATCTTCTCGCCATCACCGTCATTGACAACCGTAGCGCCGAGGGTTATATCCTGAACATTGGGTCTTGTGATATAGGACATCTGACGTTGCGCAAAGTCGTTCTGCCAACCGATTGGCACGAATGGCACGAGAATGAATGGAGCCCTATCAAAGCACTTGCCAGTGCACTGGGAATAGTCATAGTTGCTGGGCTGGATGTCAGGGTCAGAATTCGGACAGCCGGTATCTATGCAGTGCGGTCTATGTGCGTACAGCCTGAGAGCATCATTGAAGGTTGTGGAAACCTTGTAGAAATCTTCAGGTACAGGGAAGTATCTGGTATCTGGCAGCGTCAGACCCAGCTTGCACTGGGTCCTCAGCCAGTTCCAGTCTTCTTCCTTTTGGAGCTCCTGCAATACGAAGTTGGCTTCAAGCAAGACCTCCTTGAATTTATCGTCCGTCGGTACGAAGTCGAGGTAGACCTTCTCCTGGGCATAGTACACTTGCCGGACGAATTCTATTGTGCTTATGCCACGAGACATGTTACCTCCCCATCATGGATGGCATACCGCCACCACCGGGCATAGGAGCACCGCCACTGCCTGGCATCGGTGCTCCACCGCCCTGCTTTGCCTTCATCATTTGAGCCAGAAGAATCTTGAGCATACGCGGGTCTATGTTCTTCAGTGCGGCTCCAGCGCCCTTCATGCCGGGCTTCATTGGCATTGGCATTGGCATTCCCATAATCAAACTCCTTAGATTTCTTGTTGACCGTAATTCAAATCATTGAACAACAGCGACCGAATAAGCTGCCTACCAAACTTACCACCAGGACCAATTGTAGACCAGTAATCTTGCATGCCTGCGGCATCGCCAATAAGTCGCTGCAGAAGGTCGTCTTGGACTGGAGCTTTGTATTCTCCTATGATATCTTTAATTGCCTTCTGGATTGCAGAATCTTTGACTTTTGCTCCTTGCGTAGGCATATTGTAGGCTTTTTTGAATGCATCTACAAGTTCAGGAGAGAAAGCCTCGTCTGGGTAATCCTTTGCTATTTCATCTAGCCATCCAGGGATTTTCTCCATACGCCCTTCAATTTTGGAATAGTCTGAATAGGAAATCGGTTTTCCTTCACGTATCAGACCTTTGCCCTTCCCGGCAGCATGAGCGTCATCAAGGTCCTTGAGAGCCTTGCTAATCGCCTTTTCCCTTGAAGCAACAGCCGTAGCATTTGCGTCTGCTCGCAGAGCATCAACGACATCATCATAAAGTGGTTGGCCTTTGGCATACTTAGCTTCAAGAGCAGCTCTGTCTGCCTTAACGCCTGCTTCAAGCTCGCCTTGACGATATTTGCCAAGCTGGTTCCAAAAGCCATTTGTAGCTTCTGCGACTTGGTCAGCATCTTTGCCAGCTTTTTCTGCGCCCTTTGTTGCTTTCCGCATAGCCTTTGTATCTTGAACTGTATCAAACTGGCTCAAGAATTTTCCAACACCCTTGGCTTCCCTGCCACCAATTTTAGCTGCTTTAGCACCGGCTTTGGCTAGTTTGCCAAGACCAGAGCCAACCCATCCGGCTCCAGGAATAATGGACAGAGCTGCCAAGGCAGCATCACCAATGGCTGCGCCAACTCTTCCTTCATCAAGGTTGTCTTTAATATCAGTTAAGCCTCTTGCAAAACCGAAGCCCGGAATCATATATGTTAGAGCGTTGACCCAGCCATTGCCTTCGTCCAAAACATTGTCTACGTTTAGAAAGGCATTTTTCAAGTTGGTTAATGTTGGGCCATTACTCCAGTCAACATCTTTCATAACGTAATCGCTTGCCATTATTTCCTCCTAGTATCCTCGTCTTTGTTGTTGTACAGAATAAGATTGATTGGCAGCCTGGTTGGAAGCCTTTTGAGCTTCGTTCCTATTTCTCCCAGCTTGGCCACGAACATAGTTTCTTGTATCCTCTGCTGAACGAGTGAGAGCCAATTGGTCGATACTCATCAATGGAGTATGACTTGACTTGAGCTGTTCAAGCATTGTGTTGAATTCATCTTCACTCATTTGGTCACCAAGAAGCCAACCAAGGTCAAGAGCGTATGCACCATTCTCGTCAGCCTTAAGACCTGTATTCTTATTGAGCCAATTCCAGTCGGTGATGTTGCCATTCTTATCTGCAACAGAATAATCGTAGTAACCAGTAAGCGTGCTCAAGAGCTGACCAGCATAATCGGTAAGATTAGAACCAGCCTGACGCAGAAGGTCACTGAGTTGCTGATATGTATTCATTCTATCTTGGTCCAAACCTTGATTAATTGTATTGACCTTACCGGCATATTCAGTTTGGTTTCCAAGAAGATTACTATTAAGCGTAGCGTACATCTGCTGGTCACGAATATCTCTCGTTTTAGCCATCAGCTTATTTGCGCTATCTCTAATGGAACCATATTGGTTGTTCATACTGTTATTCATTAGAGAACGAAGATTGTTGAATTTCTGCTCTCCAATAAACCACTCCGCGTCATTAAGACGTTTTGTATTGGCATTGGATATCAACCAATCTTGCTTAGCTAAATTTCTGGCGGCTTCAGCTTGCTGTTCTTGAAAATCCTTATTTGCATTAATATCAGCAATACTGGATTGATAATTCTTTTGAAGAAGAGGAGTTTGACGCTCAGCGTTTTTCTTGGCTGAGTTAGCCATAGCACGATAGTTTGGGCCAGTATAGATAACTTTAGGTTGTTCGTCTGGCTTTGTTCCTCCTGATGGATCTAAGAGAAGACCCCACAAAAGCTTTTGCTCTTCTGGAGAATAAAGACTACCGTCCTCTTTTGTCATTCTGTCAATGGCAAGCCTAGGGTCGCGATGTTGGTAAACGAGCATTAAAATCACTTCCTGTTTGCGCCAACCGCATTGATAATAGATCGAAGCTCATTGCCAACATCGCTACCGAAGATATCAAGTATAGAAAATTCCGACTCATCAGAATCATCACCTGTGGTAGACATTGTTCCTTGTTGCCAATTAGGCCACCATCCATCGTCTTTCCATTTGTCAGAATAACCAGGAGTATAGACATCCTCGTCATTTACAACCGATTCCCAATCAAGTCTGCCAGCAATTGGATCAAAATCTTTGCCGTACATATTGTCACCAAAAAGCATATGCGCCAGCTTATCAGTGGCAGCAGCATAGGCAGCTTCTCCAGCTTCCTTGTTTCCACCATATGTCTCGGCTATCCAATCTTCAAAGCCTGATTTTGTCGAGTCGTAACCTTCCCAGGCATTTCCAAAACCATGCCTTCTCATATAATCAATCCAGTCGTCGCCAAAATATTGTGCAGAACGAATGAGGTCCATCATGGCTTGGTAATCATTCCCACCAAATATATTTGCATATTGGCCGGCATTTGCTGCAATTTCTGCATCGTATATTTTTCTGAGAAGTTCATCGTTCCAGCCAGATTCAGCAGACCAAAGTTTAGAAATATCGCTGCCGAGAATGTCGGCATATTGGTCACCATATGTCTGCCAAAATAGTTGCGAACCGATTGTGCCGTCACCATAACTTAACCAATCTTTCCAAGCATCATAGTCGCCAGAAGAAAGCATGTCGTATATGTTTTGGTACTTACCATAGTATTTGCCGCCTTCCTTAATCATTTCATTGAAGGCTGCATCCATCCATCTGTCAACATATTCCTGGTCATAGGAGTCTTGCGGATAGAAAACATGGCGACCGCCAGTCGCTGCATCAGGTGGAACATATCCTGATGCCTTTGCTTCCATTTCCGAGTCAGCATAATCTCCAGTAATTGGAGTCCCATACGAATCAACTGGAACAATCGGTGGAGTATATCCTGGTGTGCTTGCTTCCATCATGGAATCAGCATAGTCGCCTTCGATAGGTGTTCCTATACTATCTGTTTTTGGAAGCTTCACAGGTCGTTTTTTGACTGTTTCTTCGGGGAGAAACTTGTCTGCAGCACGGCCAGCATACTCTGCTTCTTTACGAGAATTATCTGTAGCGGCATTCCACCAATTCGAAAAGAATTTACCTATTCCTTGTGCTGCTGCGCTAGCACCTTCTCTTTGAAAATCAATAGCGTCTTGCTCAGCTTGTTGGTAAGTAGGCCACACGCCAGTTTCGCCCATTTTGTCCTCCTAACTTAAGGGGGCCACCGGGCTCAGAGCCTAGCAGCCCCCTTCGGCTTACATCTCAGACCAGACTAGATGTCGGCTTCTTGCTCTTGAGTCTTGAAGACGGCGTCAGCAGCGGGCGAGACAGTCACAGACTGATTAGCGGCAATGGTCTGAGCAGGCTGGCTAACGACAGACACCGGGATGGAGAACTCAGCGATAGGCGGCACATACACGATAGGCATGATACCAGCAGCATCCTTCTCGATGACCCACGCGTCATAGGACACGTCATAGCACATCTCGGTGAACTTGCCACGGGTACGACCTTGGTCAGTAACCATATTGCTGTATTGCTGCGAAGCCTGAGCGGCGTTCTGATACAGAGCCAGACCGCAAACCTTGACCAGTGTAGCCTTATCAGCGAACACAGGACCGGTAGCAGTAGTGGAGTAGCCAGTGGAACCATAGGGCGGCAGACCATAGCCAGCGCCAGGACCAGTCCAAGGATAGGACGGGAACAGACCGCCGACATTGTAGGTGGTGCCGGTCACACGAGCACCGGCAGTGAAGGTCGGGTCGAAGTCGGGGCTGTAGGCGATCGCCACAGGGTCGGAAATCTTGGTAACACCAGTGATGGTCTCACCAGGAGTTGCTGTGGACGGGTCTTCCCACCAAGCGATATTCTGGTCATGGCCAGAAGGATTCGATGGGTCAGTAGGAATCGTCGCAGAGGCAACATTGCCAACATCCAGACCGTTGTAACCCGGGAAGCCAAGAGGATAGTTGGCCAGACGCTTGACGAAGGTGTGAGTGCTTTCGTCCCAATCAGTCCGCATCCAGTTGAGCTCGCTCATGCGGCCAGCCTCAACCAGCTGATGGAACAGGGACCAGGGCAGAGTGTTGCCGCTGGCGTCAGTAAGCGGACCAACGGAGTTGATGCGCTTGTCGCTCATCATAATGTTGCTGGTGTCATCAGAGTGAACAACATTCAGGTTGTCGTCAACCCAGATGGTCGGCCAGTAGGCGGACGGGATGTCGAAGGCAAACGTCCAGCCCATAATCTTGGTGAAGGTGCCATTCTCAACGGCATTGTAGGCAGCCTCGGTAGCGGGCACGCCATTGCCGGTCAGCACGGACATCAGGGTGAATCTGTAGTACGGATCCATCAGGATGATGCGATTGTTCTGCTCGATGAACAGGTTATCCCAAGTGGTGGTGATGGTGTTGAGCATCAGAGGAATGTTGGTGTCATCCCACTGGATGCAGTGGATAGGAGCGAACTGAGGCTCGGTGGAAACACCCTGAACCATACCGGGAGTGGCAACCCACTGATAATGGTCAGCATGGCCGTCAAACACCTGGTCATTGTAAGCAGCGGTCTTGCCAATCAGGCGGCCGGACATATGGCCGTTGATGACGGCAAACAGGGAATACTTGGCAATATCAGGAGCCAGAACCTTATCTTCCCAACGCTTGCGAGCAATGTTCAGCTTCTCAGCAGTGGAGATAAGTTGCTGGCCAGGCATGATGATATTGGACTGAGTGGCAGTACCCCAAGGAGTCGTGCCGGTAGCCTCATCATAACCTTGCAGAGAGTATTGGTCCTCATCGAAAACACGCAGAGCCATGGAACGATGGCGGCTCATCTCATACAGCTTGGAGGTCAGGTGGACTTCCTGGAACACGCCGTAAGCAGAAGCGCCCCAACCGTCACGGCCATCGGTGTTGTAGGTGGACGGATTGCCAGTAATCTGGTCCAGCCAGTTCAGGCCATTCAGACGACGGTCATCATAGTCAGTGATGTAGTCAGTCGTCACGATGTCCCAAACACGACGGGCTTCCTTGTTGTTTGCAATACTCTTGAGATTCGGGTCAGAACCCTTGAAATACTTGAGCACGATATCGTACCCAGGCAGCTTCCGGTTATCTTCAATGCCCCGCTGCCAGACCTCGGGCCTAATGGGTTGTGCCATATTAGTCTCCTTTGTTCGACACTACGCCCTACAATTTATGCACCGAGTTATTTCGGCGCTATTATAAACACAATGTTCGTATATGTCAAATATCACATACATTACATTGCGTTCATATCAGATGGGCCGCCGCCCGCCCCAGGAGGAAACTCGGCAGAAACCCCCTCGGGCGGAACGGCAGCGGGACCGCCAGGAACCGGTTGGCCCTGGCCCTCGACAGGTTGTTCACCTGATTGAGGCAAAAGTGCAGAAGCAATTGCTTGGATTTGCTGCTGCTGTTGCATGACCATTTCCATAGTAGCTCTCTGAGCATCAAGCAAGAGCTGCTGGTCAATGTTATTTGCTGTGGTATCAGACAATGTAATATTCGAAAGTTCACACAGTCGCTGAACAAGTTCCATGATATTGGTTTCAAATGGCTTCTTATTCTCATCGGAAACCGCAGGTAACATCTGAGAGATGGGCACAAGAAGTTCTTGGATATTCTTGCGCTCTTCTTCCTTCATAGACTGGATAAGAGAACCTGCACGAACCTTGAACTCAAGCATATCCGCAGAGAGCTTATCGAAGTCGATGGAAATCTTATCGTCATGTATGATGCCATCTTTGATGATTGGCTCACCTGTCAGCGGATCGGTTTCAGCGTCGGCCTTCTCGATGTCAAATACCTTGCGCCTGGTCTCTTCATCTACTGTAAGTTCCTGCGTACCGCCCATAGCATTGAGATATGAACGCAATGCATGGTTTGCCCATTCGGCAAAGAAGATTTCCACTTGCTTCTGATACTGGTTGACAGTGATTGTCTTGTCCTGTTGCTGCGCTTGGACACCTTGCGGAGTGCCGGAATAATGCCCAACCTTTGCATCAGATGCAACTGTTCCGTCAGCTGCATTCATGTTGCGCATCATATTGGCAGACACATTCTGGAGAATGGAACCATATTGCGACAGCGTAGTAGATTCAATCGGGAACTTCTCAATCTTATTATTGGGATTGGTGCCCATCGGCCAGAAGCTACGGGGCATCATGGCAATCTTGGGAGGTGTTGTGTAGCCATAGCCGAGCAACGGAGGATTGACGGCAAGCAGAAGCTCGTCATATGCAACCGTCTGGAACGCATCTGCGAACTGCTGCTGTGCCATAGTCCACATGACAGAGCTGCAGCCCAGAGGAAATTCCGGATCAGGCTCAAGAATCATAAAGTGGATAGGCACATCCTTGCGCGGGTCATAGTTTGGCACAGTCCTGATTACAGCACAGATAGACGGAACGAATGTCTTGAACTCGTCGCTGCCACGCTTGTATAGTGTCCAGGTCTCGACAGATTCAAATGGCAGAACGAAGTTTCTCCTGTCGGCAAGCGGTGTGGAGTCAATGAGGCTTGCATCTTTGATACCATGGTCAAGGATAAACTTGACAACATCCTCGTCAAATGTGCTGTCAGTGATATGACAGTCTTCAGAATCCCAGTCAATGAGGCTTTCCAGGAAAGAACGGCTGATGTAGTCACGCTCAATGTACCACTCTGCTTCTTCAATGAAGTCACAGTCAGGAGCGGGCAAGATGTTGTTCCATTGAATCTGCTTATAGCTGATACGGATATCACCATCTGCATCCTTTTCGAAGCCGGTACGAACACAACCGTAACCATAGTCATAGCTGTTGTTGAATGTCCGCATGAGATTCTTCAACATATTCTTGCCATCATATTCGGATGTAAGAACCTTGTTATTGAAGATGTATTCAATCTCAACCTGCTCCAGACTGTTCTTGTCGTATTGTGTGATAAGCTCGCCATCAGGCACGCGCTGGATAGTCTGCTGTCTCAGCTTGCGCTTGATAGCTTGGGTCGAACCTTCCGAGAAGATATCGTCCTTGCGGTCATACAGGTTCTGCATATGGCTGATACGGGCGAACATCTCGTGATGTCGAGTGCGTTGCTCCTGCATCATCTTGGCACGCTTGTACTTATCGTTGAACATCTTGCATGCCTTTTCATCACGGATACTTTCCTCCGTGATTTCAGGCCACCTTGGAATAGAACAGTTGTCCATTAGATATCCTCTCGCTTATATGCCTTGCGGCTACCCTTTGTTTCAAATCCGGGACGGATAATGTAATCATCAATATTGACCTTGCTGTATCTTGAACCATTACTGGTGGTGACATCAGGAGTGTTACCTCTAAGTGTGTAGCCGCCAGGCGAAGTTGCGTAGATTCTTGGAGGCTTGGAGGCATATCCACCGCTTCCGCTACCATAAGACGATGAATACTTAGGATATGACTTGCTATGGCCATCAGAGCTAGAACCAAGAGAATCCCAAGATGGAGTATCAACATATGGTTTAATTGGAAGCAAAGCACGTTGTTCAAGGCTGCGTCCAGTTGCTGCAGATGGTGTTGCCCAGTCTTCATAGTAACCAAGAGTTCCCGACTTAGGAGCAATCTGGAATGGAGCAAACACGCTAAGGATATCCTTCTTGATACCGGTAGCATATATTTCCCCATTATCATCTGTCGCATATGTTGTATTGTAACGATTATATCTTACCAATCCAGCTTTCATGGTGTCAGACCAAAGCTTATTATAATAGAAGTCTTTCCAGAACTGACCCATCTGATAGCTATTATCAGAGATAGCGTTCAGTATCTCTACTCCAGCATTGTAATCACCATCACCAAGAATAGCAGGGTCAAGCAAACCAAGCTGATCCATCATCGTGAATGAAGCTTGCTGGTCATATGCAATATCCCATACAACATCAGATACATAATCAAGGGTATCATATGGAACAGCGAATCCCATCGATTTAAGCTCGGCCTCGTTATACATCATAAGCATATAGATAACTTCAAGAGCAATTGCCTGTTTATCAGCTTCAGATTTTTCAACAATCTGACCATTAGCGCCAACTGTGTATATACTCATTCTCTGATATGTATCCATTTGCGTTGTATCATAGTAAACAGTACGCGGCATTTCCCAGGCAAGATAGCCGGTATTGTCGCCAGCAAAACCGCTGCCGGTAATAAGGTCTGCAATAAAGCCAAGAATAGGATTCTTTCTTGTTTGCTGCCTCAGTTTTTGCTCGTAATAAGTTGCATCAACAACTTTGGGCGCTCCATATTCATCGTAAAGAACTTGACCATATGCATCTGTTTGGTAAACCTTTTTGTATGTCGTCTCATACTCTGATGCAGCATTTAGCAGCTCCTTGAGGAACGAAGGAAGGATAAACTGCGTCATCCAGTTCATAAGCTTCGTAGAAGAGTTGGCCCACAAAACAGTTGCTGCATCCGGCTGTCCATCAGATGCTCTAGAAAATCTTTCAACATCTGCATAATAGGCATCCATATATGCGCTATATGGGTCGAATATCATTTCTACGGCATCAGCAGCACCTATAATAGGATTAGAGCCCATGCAGTCCATCATTCCCTTGAGGAAAATGTCAGGACGAGGCTTGCCAAGCATTGAGGATTTCCATGTAGCAACCATAGAAAGAGTCGGGCCAAGAAGGTCTTTGAACCACCACTTCATACTGATGCGCTCTCCGAAGAAAAGCCATTCGTCAATGTTGCCCCATTTGTCTTCATCATCCGGGGGTTCAACAGCCCCACTGATTCCAAGAAGAATAGTTGCCATCATAAAGATTCCATGACGTTGCAAGTCTATTGCAAAAGCTTCTTCAAGAGAATTTGCAGTTTGAGCATTGCTCCAATCAATAGCTCCAAAAGTAAGACCATTAAGACCAGGAATCTTTCTTGTTTTCAGTTTTTCACTTGAAGCAACTTTCGCAAGAATGTGATTTATAGCAGTCATTGGAAATACTGTATTCATAACTCTATCTGTAATTCCGAATGCATACATTGGGAATCGGCATAATGTTGTAGTAGTAAACAACTTAACAAGAGGATGAGCCTTTGTCATCTCTGTAAACCAAATAGACATAACATTATTTTTAGCAGCATCGCCTTCCATAGAAGTATTAAAAGCCTGATTGCTCATTTCATAAATTGGAGAGTTAGGATTGAATGCATTGTTGTACAACCATTGTGTTATGTCGTTTTGGCTAAGCATAGTCTCGATATAAGTTGTGTCTACCTGGTTTCCGTTTGCATCGACGGATGGGTTACCGGACTTCTGCTTAAAGAAGAAGTTAGCCATATCAGACAAAGACATCAGTCGTACAAGGTCTGCAAGATATGTAGCCGCCTGGAAGTCAGATAGAATTCCCTTACCGGTTTGTATCTCCATGAACCGATTATAGAATCTTTGGAATTTACCATTTGTTTCTGCTCTTGTCTGCAGGAATTTCTCTAAACCGCCAGCAGCATCTATATCGACAGTAGTAAAACCATCTTCTGCAAGAAGGTTTATCATACGCCGTTCTTCAATCACTTTCTTAAGTTGTGGGCTTTTAGCGAGCTCTTTGATTCTACCAGCTACCCAACGTGCGCCATTGTCGCCCATAAGCATCTTAATGTTTGATTTGTATGGGCTAGATGAGCCTTCAATAGAATTGAGCAAGGCATGCATAACCATGCCGCCATAGACAAATCTGTCGGCGACCTGAATAGGTGCGAGCAATGGTTGCGACATAGCCATCATCTTCGTAGAAGAGCACAAATAATTGATTATATTCTTATAGCTACCTACTTCTTTAAGTTTGCTATATTGATTAGACGTGATATCGTTGGGGTCAACATGAGCATTCTGTGCTTTTAGAATCTCTTTAGATTGTTCTTGATACTTTCTAATTCTTTCATTAGAGGCATCAACAATTGGTCTAATGCTTTCCATAAATTCATCATCAACAAGCAATTCGCAGAACTGGTCTGAGAAAGCAATGATATCATCGATATCGTCTACTCCTGTTATGCCAGTGTTAATCTTATCATCGATACCTGCTGTACTAGAGTAAGCAAGAATCATGTTAAGCAGCATTTGCTTTTGAGCTTTATCTTTGGAGGTTTTGATAATACCAATTTGCTCATTTGTGATTGCAACTATTGTTTCTTCCAGATTACCCCTGTTTCTCCACTTTCTTCTGCCTCTTTCGAGAAGATTTTCTGTGACAAAGCTCAAAGAAGTATCAGTAAGAACCGGGACTTTATATCTCAGCTTGCCACCAAACGGATGAGTTCCTGTATAAACTGGAACGCCATAGTCAGTAAGGTCTCTATTGATACTTTCCAATGCAGCGATAATAACATTTTTATCCAGTGTAGAAGCGGGACCAACATCGTACAAATAGCCAAGCTGCAGCTTGACCCATTCCCAAATAACAGTAGGTGAAGCATCTGTCTTAAAATGCCTGTTAATTGACTGGACATAACTTGGGAACATTGTGTTAAGGTCTTTAACTACAGTAACACCGTTTTCTGTTCTAATTGCAGGGTCCAATGGACGTTTAGTTTCTATTTCGTCAAAAGACCTTTGAAGTTGCATAGCGCTTGTATAAATATCTCTACCGCTTCTACTGCCACGTGAAAGAGACCGTTCAAGAATATATCTCTTCTCTTCTGCATTCTTTGCCTTTGGCTGTCTGCGCCTAAAGGTTACTTGGTTTCTAGAAGAAAGAACAGAATTATTGCCATTAACAGTATCTGTATGGTAAAGGAAACCTTGATAGAATGCTGGATTTTTAAGATATATCAGCTGCTCTGCTCTGAGCGCTTCAAGGTCAGCGTTCATGTCACCAGACAATGCAGCCATCGCCTGCATCTTATTGCCAAGAGCAACATCACTGGTAGTAATATGGTCTGTACTTTTACCCATATCGACAAGCTCAGCAGCAATTGAAGCTTCGCGATAATCATATAAAACCTCTGCTGATTCAGGCGCACGATGCCCAACCAACATTTGACCATCTCTATTCCAAGTTATGTGTCTTTCCTTTGATTCATCCGGGTTCTCATTTGTTGCGGCAAATTCGCTTGGAGCCATAATGTGATATATTGTCTGCATATCAGAATCGCTTAAGGGATTCCATATGAGATATGCATCAATTGCAGCAGCTTGACCATGTGGAACCGCAGTCATCGTTTGGCTGTTGTCGTCAAATGATATTTCATAATCTATGCCAGACAAAATCTCATCGAACGAAGAACCTCCAGATTTATGCTTTATAAACGAATCAAGCAACTTAATCATTGCTTCGTTAAATCCTTGGTCAAATTGCCTGTTCTTTGTAGTGAAGTGAATCTGGCCGGAGGAAAGGCGACGATAGACAAGTCTTATTTCATTTTCATCCTTAGAGAACAACGCCTTCTTGTCGTTGTAACTAAAGTTACTAAGAACTGCCTCATTGAAAGAACCATCTGGATTAGAGAACATCGACAGTTGCATCATCCTCATCCAGCGCCAATAAGACCAGACTCTCTTGTACCACGCACTAGACTTTCCGAATGAATCATCATGGTTATAGATTTGGAAGTCATTCCTTCTTCTGTCGTTTTCTGGCATATTCATATACCAATCGCCATGGACAGATGGGTCTGCGGTACCTTCCATCTCCTTGACGGCGTCAATAGGAGAAGCACCCTTGAATGAATTTTCAAACCCTGGCTCTCCATTGTATTCAAACCGTTCATTGTAGGAAACTTCTGGATTGGTTGATTGCAAGTCAACGAACAACAGGTTAGGATTAGTATTGTTTGGTTTTACAACTATCGGTTCAAACCGTACCGCACCAGTGCTTTCAGTAACCCTCCAAAAGCCAATGCATTGGTAAGCACCTGAATTTACAAACTTACTGTAATGGTTATCATCTGTCCAGAGACCACGAAGTTCTGCAGGGTTGTTTTGGATATGGCGCAACGTAGAAGTTGCAGCTTCACGCGCTTGCTCATCATCGAGTTCTCTTATGCCGCGCTGTACTTCCTGGATATTCTCTATAATTTCATTGCGGGTAGCAGGTTTCGCAATACCATTGTTCGGCTTAGCGAGCGGCACTGTTTGCGCAGGAGTTGTCTTTCCTTCCATAAAGTAATGTGAACCTCTTTTGGTAAAGAGCACACCAGGATCGCCGACAATTTCGCCCTTGACGCTAACGCGGACAACATAATGTTTTGAATTCTCGTACCAATAACCGCTTCTTGTATGTTGATATAATCCTCTTGAATCCATTTCTACATAATAACCACGGTACTGCTGACCATTTATTTCAGTATTGTAATAATTATTTGGCCGCCACTTACCGTATGCATACTTATTAAGAGCATTTTCAACACCAATATATTCAGCAGTACCATATGGGACAAGCATAATTCTAGGGGCAAATCTACCATGCCCAAGCTGATATTCAATAAATTTGGCAACATTTTGTTGGTCAACTATAACGGCATCTGTTGTATTGTACGACGCGCCAAGCTCCCACTGGCCGTAAAGTCGCTCATTCCCTCTAATGGTTTTGTTCGTAAAGTCTTTTACAACGAACGGTTTTTTAGAACTCTGGTTATGCTTTGCACGAAAATCATTAACCGTATCTGTTGCAAGCTTTGCTTTTTCTGCAGCCTCTTTGGTGATTTCAGTCCCGGGCTTTTGAGAACGATATCTTATGCGACCCTCTTTAAGCAAACTTGATGCTTCAGGAGCAGACAGCTTGAATCTGGCAGAGGAAATATCCTTCTTAAAAGCTTCCAACTTCTCATCATTGTTCAGATGTTCAAAGCGTCTAAGCAGGCGACCATCACGTATTTTATTAACAGCATTTTCGAATTCAGAACTCCAGGAACCAGCAAGACTCCATTGATTTGATTGCCTTGCTACTGCAGCTTTCTGCTCAAGCATATCGCTGAATATAATTGTATTCAGCTGCTCGAAACTTGTTCTTGCAATTTGAATATGGTCAATCCCATTATTGCCGTTTTGGGCTTCTTCAAGTATCTCACTCAGAGGAACAGCATTCTCGCCATCTATTGTAACCATATAATCATTCATCTGAGAAAGCTGATTGATGCGCTGATTTTTTGCAGCAAGTAAAGCTGCAAAAGAAACAGGTACATGGTCAACTGTTTTGCCTGCAATTGTTATAGGAGCCTTGAAATAGATATTAACATGTTGGTGAATCATGTCAGCCCAAACAATTAGGTCGTTAGCAGTGAGGTCAATAGATTTGTTTTCTTTAGTAGCTGTATAAATCCTGTAAATTGTACTAACAAGTTTTTTCTTAGACTCTGCAACTTTATTACAAATATCAGCAATAGAATAGTTATCGCCTTGCATAATAAGTGTTTCATTGTCTGATGCATTGTCTTTGCCTTGAAGTTCTGCGTCTCCGGTATACGACGCAAAAACATGCAAGCCTTCTTCTTTCGCGGCTTTAAGAGCTTTTGCTTCTACGCCGATAATAAGCTTACGTAGCATTCTCTTTATCGGGTTGAACTGCTGGTCGTTCTGTTGGTCCCATCCCCAATACTTTGAATCAAAACCAGCATTTTCATCAAATATAGTAAAGCACACAATAGGCTCTTCTGATGGAAATTGTTCGAGACTATTCAGTTTAGAAACAGTAAGAGCATGCGGATTTCGGTCACCACGCCGATAATAAAAACCAATAGATTCGCCATTTCTATATTCAGATATCCAATTCTTTGCATAATAATTATCCCAATCATGCTTAACTTGGTTCAAGGTTGTAACCTGATTATTAGCAAATCTTTCTTCAACCTCTTCTGCTGTTATAGCCCCGAGGTCTGGAGCCATATCGTAGAACGCTGTTACGCTAAGATATCTAGAAGATGCACCAGAAGATGTCAGCGATGGAATATAACCACGGAGAATCTGGTCAGCGATATCAGAAGCAAACTCTGCATTGACCATATTTGGCTTAGGAAAAGTAATCTTTGGTTGTTTTACTGTTTCAAAACCTTTGAAGTTCTTGGTTACGAACTCGCTAAGCTTGTCACAATATTCTTCTACGCTCTGCCTGTGAGCCATAGATGCACGGGCATCGAGTCTCGAATCATCAATTGTTGTTGTATCATGGATGAAGAAATGGCCAAGGCGTACAACATCCATTGGACTTAGTTCTTGTGGAATATTATTATTATTCTTGCCAGACAAGATATCTTCGAAATAGCTATACCCTGCTTCTTCCCACCTAGATTTCTTGGTAGATGTACCTCTATATTGCTTCTTAAGATATGCAATTATTGCATTTGCCTCAGCAATTGGATCACCGTTTTGGAATGTAAGATTTGCAAAATGCTTCAGACATTCAATATAGTCCTGTTTTTCGCTTGCCTCTTCTCCAGAAATCTCGTTGTATAATCTTTCGCTTTCTATAAAAAGCTCTTCGTTTTTGATCCAATCTATAGAGGCTTGTTCGTTAAGAGTATCATACACAAACAAAGTATCATTAAGCAGCTTTGTACTGTTACCAAAAAACGTATTAGCAAAATCATCTATCACTTGACGATATTGATTTATTAATTGTTCGTTAGGATTCCCGGTGCTATCGTTATATACACCAGTATCAATGACTTGCTGCAACGAGAGGTTCGCAAGTTCCCTAAATTTTCTTTGCCTTTCTTCCTGGCTTATTCTTAACCGGCCAGATGTACCATCAAGCCTACCTAGCATGTTAAGCAAAAGCAAGCTTGGCTGAATTCTGCTCGAAGGCCCGCGCTTAAATGAATCTCTAACTATTTTTTGAAAATCTATAACACCAGGGGCGGTTGTGTTGTGCAGTTCTATTTCTTGCTGAGTTGGCCGAATCACAAGCCTAAATAATTGGAGGACTGGCATAACGTCGCCAGTTGTTTCCAGCTGGTCTTCTGCTTGTTCACATTGTCTGACAAAATCCCAGCCAGAATAATCAATTTCTCTCAGGAGTTCATCTGTTATTACTTGACGATTCCCACTGTACATCATGCTTAAATAAGCGTCTTTATCAGATGCCTGAGCATAACCAACTACAGTGTCAATCCAATCATCAAGATGCTGTTCAACGGCAGCAAGTGTTTCCTCTATAGAATGAAGGTTTGCACGTTTCTCTGCAAATGTATACCAGAATGAAGATATAAACTTTTCGTTAGAGAGAATAAGTCTGCTTGCTTCATTTCTAAGAGAATCATTATTTGCTGGAGCATTCTGTTTGTTCTCATATTTGTCTTTAAGACGCTTGAATTCGTCTCTGTATTCCGGAGGAGAATAGCTAACAGTCTCAAGCTCTGCATTCATTGTTTCATTGAAACTGACAACAGACGGCATAAATGCGTAAATTGATTCAGGAATATTTTTAACAATCTTTTTGAATATATCTTCTGTTATCTGCACTTCTCCGTTGTTTGAATTAACATTTTCGCCAGCAAGCATGGACACAAAGTCAGCTTGGTTTTCAAAACGAAGAGTAGCTCCCTTCGAATCGAGAACTTCCATGCCGCCTTTTTCGCCAATAAAATTGGTCAAAAGCATTCTAGAAAACAGTTGCGGTGTATTAACTATATGCTTTATCGGTTGAGGCGCATTTGCAACATAATTAAGAGTGTCCATATCGTCATTGACATAACCGTAACCATTAGCAATTGCGTTATTCTTTTGAATGCTTTCCGCAAAACTATGCTTTGCTGTTTTATCAATAGTTGACTTAGACGGTCTCCAATCAAAGTAGAAAGAAGCCTGAGCCCACGGCATAAGGTCTATTCTTTTACCAACAGCCTTTGCCTCTTCTTGAACGTATCTCATGGCTTCTGTAAAATTCATACCAAGAGTTGCTAACGCTGTTGTGTAATTAGTTGCAGCAGAATTCAAACCAGACTCAGAATATGCAGCCATTTCCTTTAGAAAATGTTGAGACTTTCTAATGTTCGATGAAACTGTTGTTATATCTTCTTGATCGAAGGTAGAAGCAAACATGTCAGATACAAATGTATCAAAACGCCTATCGCCAATATCACGAACATTGGCTGTATATCCAAATACGCTTACAGCTTGTTCTCTTTTCAGGGAGAGCGATACATCTGCATCGTAAAAATGTTCAAGAACAGATACTGCTCTTCTTGCAGAATCTTCATCTATTAAGATTGTATTATTTTGTGAAGGTATAATCTGAGATATAAGCTTATCATACAAGGGAGAAATGCCAGCAATTTTAGTGGCCTCTATGGCAATTTTGTCGATTATATTGGCATCATTAGGATGCTCAATGTAGTTCATAAGAGCATCATGCAGTAACCCTGTATTAGCCAAAAACTTCATTGAAACAAGACCGTTAATAATTTCGTCATAATCTTCTGACAAAATTTTATCAACAATCTTTGCTTTGAACTCTTCGGTTTCGGTAAACATTTGGTTTATCGTCAACCAATCGAATTGTGTGAAAACCTTTTTGCCAACTATACCATTTATCCATCCGGCATACTCGCAGAATGCATTAATATCATACTCGCTGAAATCCTTACGATTAGCAAAATCTATGGTTTGCATTTGAGCGTTTGGCCCGCGACCATTCTTTCTCATTTCTCTCAATCTCGCGAACCCAGCGGTAGCATTGCTTCTTGCCTGGAGTGCAGACCTCACAGCACTTTCAAGCGTCTTTTCGTCACGGACTTTATTCTCGATACGAGCTTCCACCATTTGTGTAAGGAATTTGTAAACAGCATCCTTCTTGTTTTGGCTCATATCAGCAGGCAATGGCGCACAACTGGTATAAGCAAGAATCTGGTCACCGGCTCTTTCATTATGAATATCATTCGCAGCCATTCTGTATGCGATATCAGATGTGTACTGGCCGAATGTTTGGCTGGTTCCAAACCCATCAATAAAGTATGAGATACTAACATCCTGAAGAGACTTTAACATCTCGTGATTGATATTAAAGTTACTTATCTCAGGAAATGACATATTCAGTTCTGTATCACTTACGTTTGGATCGTCAGCCTTAACTGCATCAAAATACTCACGTCTTATTTGTTCGTGCACTTTTCTGAAGTTCTGCTCATAGAGCTTGAACCATTCTTCGCTATGTTTTTCTGCACCATTATCTATAGAGGCTGCTTGTTCGTTAGTGACAGCAACAGAAGCAATGCCAAGGTAATATTGAATCTGCGCAATCGGGAGGTCATGTGGATTTTGTCCCTGGCCTCTTAGCCCGATATTGCGCATAACAGCACGGTGAACTATGTCTTGATAGGTCGCAGTTGAACCAGGCTTCAGTGCTTCTTCGTATATCACGTTTTTCAAACTGAAATAAAGCTGCAAAAGTTCTCTGCATTTACCTTTGTTTGTACCTGTCGTCGCAGCTCTGAACAAATCAATTTTAGCCCAACTGATAGCATTAAGACCAGACTTAGCACCGGACGCAAGCTGTGCATCTTGCGTATTTATGCTTCTGTCTTCTCTGCTGAAAAGCATTTCAAAATTATCTCGTTCAGTTCTGGCGTTTTCATTGCCAGCAGCAATATTGCCAGCAGCAACAGCAGCGGCATTTTGATTAACAATTGCCTGCGATGTTGGCGGTTGGCCAAGTCTGTTGAAGAACTCAACAGCTATGGTATTATCGTGGCTTGTTTCCGCGTGACCAATTGTCCACAAGAACGACCAGAAATTTTGCTGTTCCTCAATAAACCCTCGTATCCTCTGCTCTTTAGGAGTCGCTTGAGGAAGCCCTTCCAAAACATCTTCAATTGATATTTGTTCTCTAGAAATATTGACAATAGATGTTACAATAGTTTCGAAATCGTGTATATTAATACCTGGTATTTGATGAGATATATTGTTCCGTATAGTATTCCATCTGCGCTGTGCATTTGGATTGTTCCGGTCTCTAAACCTTCCACGTTCAAGGAAGAAGTCAACAATATCTTCTGTCGTCATTCTTCCTACAATATTCCTGAAGTTTTTATCTGTCCACGAATTTACGCCACCTTGGGCCCAAAGCTCTGATGTTGTGCGAGAGTCAGCAAAATCAGCATCTTCAACGTGGTCGTTGTTAACGCCGTTTTTAACTGCATCATATGCAATAGCGCCAAACATATCAGAGTCAAAGTCTGAATTAAGAACAGTAGCAGTCATTTGATGGACAACAACCTGTGGGTCTACGCCCTCAACTCCGCTGAATTTAAGTCTAACATAACCAGAATTTCCGCCAGGATTTTTTATAGTAATGAACCAAAGACTGTTAGCTTCATCTATCTGAGAGACTCTATTATTAAGACCTTCAATAATCTCGCGAAGCATAGTGGTATCTTTTTTATACCTAGCAAGATTCAATGCTTGGTCAACAGCTTCTCTGAAGTTTTCTCCAGTAACAACCAAACCACCAGTAGTTTGAATATTGAGGCCAAGATTGTTCAACCAAGTAGTAACATACCTGGCATTTTCAGAAGCACCTGTTTCCTTAATTAGGAAATTAACAAAATCGAGAAGACCGAATCTGATTTCATCAACGCCAACACTTGTTGATGTTCTGCCGTAATCGAGAACAGCAGATTTATATTTTTCGGTCTTTTGTATCATTTCTCTAAGCTCAGCAGAAACTCCTGGTATCTCATAGAGACCTTCAGAAGATTGCTGATAATTGAAGTCCATCGTAGATAAAGCTTCATTATCTGCTACTTTTGGCCTAGCTGTAAATTTTTCGTCGAATTTCTTCATGCCGTATTCTAGGCCATGCATGCCACCAGACATGGCAAAGCCGCCAAGCGCACCTAAAGCTGCAGCCTCAAGCGCTTTTGTCATGTCTATATCATCACTGAAACTTTTGTGCCCTTCGCGAGTACCACGAATATCCTCAAACACACTTTGGACAAACTCTTCTCCACCTTCTTCAAGAGTCTCCAAACCAACGTCAGCAATAGTATTTCCAGTTGAAAACATCTTAGCTTGCTTCAGAGTTTCGCCAAGTGTAAGGTTACTTCCCGACGCTATTTCATCTGCACGAGTAAATAGTTGTTGCGCTTTAGCAGCATTGCCAGACTGCACAGCTCTCATACCTTCTGCTCTAAGTCTAGCAGCAGTGCGCTCAGCTGTCTTGGCCGCAACTTTACCGCCAGTTATAAGACCTTTTGCTCCACGAAGAGCTGCACCAGTACCACCCATGCCAACGCCAACAAGGTCAATTACGGAGTCTCCAAAAGCTGCCCATCGTTGCTCCGAATCAAGATTTCCAATTGGAATATATCCATTGTCACCTTCTGTAACAGGGGTGCCAGTCCATGCTTCATATTGCTTTGCAATACCAGAAGGAATTGCACCGATCATCATACCTGGCAGATTACCCAAGAATGGCAAGATGTTTTCACCAGTAGAACGAAGGAACAGCTCGGTTTCTGATGCATTCGGGTTTTCCTGCTGTATCCTAGCCCTGGATGCTGCTTGCTTTTCACCAAAACCAAAGACATCAGAAATAGCTTCGCCTGCATGAGAAAGCGTGGACATAAATTGTTCAACAGGTGTAGCCTTACGATAGCCTTCTGGCGTTACGTCTATGCCGCGCCTATCGACAGCCATTGGGTCAGATGGTGTTCTTGTAGCAGAATTGGTCACTCTTTGACCAGAACTTTTGGCAACTACTTGTTGATAGAGGTCCTCAAAACTTGCCATTAAAAGCTCCTAGCTTTGTATTTCCAGACTTGCGACATTATAGCAAAAGCAAAGGGCCCCTGCAAATACAGAGACCCTTTACGGTTTGTTCCAAATGAATCTACTTCCAGAAACCTTCGATAGTATAATCAGCCCAGAACTTTGGAATCGCTCTCTGGCTGGCAATGAACTTCCAGTCGCCAGAGTTTTCCTTCAGATTTGTAACCATACCGGTCATCAGATTCTGAGTGGCTCTAACGCATGGAGCTGAAACAATCGGAACCTTTACAAACCTAGGACAGTCGCTATCAATGTCACACGGGAAATAAAGCTTTTTCCCGATGCTGTACAGGTTGCCATACTGCGTCCCGACTCCTGCATTGAACCAGTCAGAGATATGTGCGACAAGTCTGCCATCATTGTACTTCCACCAATGGATATATCCGGTAGTCTGGCTGAAAGAATGTGTACCCTTCTCACCTTCAGCCAGAAGAACAATCGGGAATGGATCAGGTTCTGGAGCAGGAGGATCAGGTTCGGGGAATCTAAAGTACCCTAGCCATCCAGCTCGCTTTGGAGACAGCCTGGTCTCATTTCCTTGGTCGCCTGTCTTGCCACCATGGTCGCCGCCTGTTTCGTCGCCATAGGCTTCAGCGATGTACTTGCCAGTCCAGATGGCGGTGTGGCCGTCCTTGTACAGGATGTCACCGGCCTTCCAGTTGTCTGTACTCGTGTCGGCAATCCATTGGAAACCTGCTGCAGTGAAGTCCCGTTTCATGGTACCTGTGTATCTTGTGCCGCTTGTAGGCAGGTTGAAACCAGCCAGCACAGCAACATGGTACACGAGACTGGAGCAGTCGCATTCACCCGGAGTGACAGCATCGCCAGGCTCGGGGAAGTCCCAACGATTGTATTGGTCATAGCCGAGATTGGCGGTACCGCAGTACCACTCGACAAGCTCCACCATGCGGGAAACTGAGGCTCCCATTATTTCTCCTCAACATCAAAGATTTCGACGTTCTCAGCAGGCAGAGCATGCTTCTCCTCAAAGTATTGGAGCAAATAGTTCCACGCTGCGCAGAGGCCGCCAGCCAGAGCCGAGGACAGGATTGGGCTGAGATACGCCCACCACATGGGCCAGTTCTCAGGGAAGCCAGCCTCAAGAATGATGCAAATCTGCGGAATCAGGATACCGAAAAACGCCTGGACAAACGTCTTACCGGTGCGAGCCCAAATGTCTTTCCAGTCAGTGTTCATAATAATCTCCTATCTATTGTCGATCTTCTAACTTTGTTGCGATAACGGCCACGTCCCGTTGCATTGCGGTGATCTTATCGGCGTAACCGTTGTGTTCGTCGAGCTTGGCTTCGATGCGGATAAGCCGCTGGTTTGTCCGTTCATCGAGCCTCGCCCTCTCAGCCGCGTCTTTGACACGACCCTGCCAGGCAATCAATGCATTGCCGATTATGCATGTGATACCCGTGATAACTGCGATAATGATTCCCTCGGTCATAAAATCACCTCCTTACGTCCAATGCCCATCAAGTCTTAAACAAAGTACAATATTATGTACACTGTTGGTATATCTAATCGTCACAACTGCTGAACCTTGAGTTGAAGATGTTGACTTTGTAAGTGTTTTTATACTGACAGCATCAGCATCGTTATTGCCACAGTCATGTGCAGTAACCTGCGGAAATGGGAAATCAGTGAAAAGCGTTGCAGCAGATGAAGCAGGCAGGCTCATTGTCCACTGAGTTGTGTTTGAATTAACATAGAACCTCTGCCAAACATACAGAGTCAGGCGACCATCGCTCCACTTCTCTTCTCTCCAGCCTGAGCCTCCGCTCGAAATTACTGTATCAAGCTTGGTCCCACCTGATTTTTCCGTGCAATACAAACCGTGGATAACGCCATTGCCATCAATCGTGATTGAGGTGTCCGTTGGAATCTGGACGATACCCTGTACAGACGTTGTTGCCGTTTCTACGGTTGGAATGGTAATTCCAGAAACATTTCCATGAAAATACGTATTCATATAGACATCAAGTCTGCCATCATGCGCATCTGTGCCAGAAGTATCTGGATCACCAGATACTGTTTGCACAGCTTGCTGCCCGAATGCCGCGGAATGTCCTCTGGCATTGGTTGAAAATGTAATGAACGCAACGCCTATTTTAAGACCGGACATGGTAATTGGGGACCTGAAATTAGGGTATGTGTTTATAAATGTGTCCTTGAATGTAAGCGTTACTGTATACGTTTTGCCAGGGTCAAGAACCTTTGTGTTACTTACCCAATTAAAGTTATTATTAGTAAAATCAGATTGGTTAATAGTTACAGAACCAACACTTGTCCCCGTCGGGTCCGTCCAAGAAATTGTAAGTGAATATGGTTTGTTTGTAAGTATCGTTGTTGGGTTGACGACAACACCGCCAGAAACATGCAGATACTCACCGTCAACCTGATACGTGCCAGAATTATTACTACGCTGAACAGATACAGAAGTAAATGCAGGTGGCACATAATCAATATACCATTGTGCATACATCGTGGCAGAAGTCTGCGCTTTATAGGAATTGCCTGGACTGAATGAAGAACCTGAACCATCAGCATTCGTCGTCCATTTAACAAAACTATGCAGTGGATTCATATTGGTAACAGTAGGTGCAGCCCCGATTGTAATGCTTTCTGTAGACTGCGCTGTTACAGAGTTCGGTACAGTGGCTTGTGTATATGAAACACCCGTAGGAATATTCGCATTATAGGAAACAGTTTTATATGTATAGTGCCAAACTGCGTACAATGTTATATCAGAATCACCGGAATATACTGTAGGTTTAGATGGATTGGTGGTACCGCTTGGGAGATAGTCGACAACAGCCAAAGCATCAGCTTTTGTGGGGTAAGGTGTCGGATGTTGGACTTCAGACCAGCCTACAAATGCACACGTACCAGGTGCAGTAAATCCGTTGGAGGCAATAGGTAAAGTAAATCCGCAACCTTGCCAGCCTTTGATTCTTGTTGAACCTTGAGTTGTGCCTCCATAGTTTCCGTTGTTACCATTATATGTGATAGAAACAGATTCTACTGTGTAGCTTTTTTGCACATATCTTGCATTACTATAATTGCCGGAAAGAAAAGCATAGAACAGTTTGCTGGTTACGGTTTCCCCAGGACCTTTATCTTGACCATTACGTCGAAAATCAGTAACAACATATGGACGACCGTAAGACATGATATTATCTGTTATCGGAAGTGCCCTAGATGTTGTGCGAGGATATCCGCACGCCTGGACGGTATTATCTATTGTGAAAAATTTTCCTTGCGCATTATCTGCAAACCACTCGCTGCCAGCTTGGTTCGAACCGGTTGTAGGTGCACTGTTAAGGCATTGGTCAAGATAGTTGTTGCCAGAAGCCGTTGAGAAAGGAATTGGATCTTGCGTTGTATAGGAACCGTATTGAGCAATGACATGAGCAGATGAAGCTGTTGAGTCTTCACCTATAAGGAACCTAACAGCAGGATACAGCCAGCTGACATACCCGTCAGGCGCACTTGACCTATACCAATCTGTTACTGCATGATAGGTTATATTATTCCATACCAATGTGTTTGGCATATCAAGCTCCTATATAAAGAAGATTCAGAGCACCAGATTGAGGAACAAAGTCCCACTTCCAATGAGAAGCGATAGTCAGGTCTTCTTGAGCATGCACCGTGGTACATTCTATATTCAATATACCAGATTCAGTGTTTGGGTCAACTTCAATATATGTACCGGTACTGCCAGCACGGAAGTATCCATTTGGCAACATCTGGAATAAACCGCCCTCATCAACTAGACCACCACCATAATCTGGGTCATTGATATGGAAACCACCAATAGTTGCCTGAAACGCCTCAAGATCAGTAACCTTTATCCTATCGGCAGTAACAGAACCGACAACAAGAGCTGTGCCATCGATACCAGTATTGAAAAGTTGCACAGCTTCAGCCTCTGTTATACCTTCAGATTGCCTTATCGCATCGATCCTGTCAGCCATATCTATACCCTGAGCAGTAAGAACTGCATCATTGATTATCTTGAAAAGGCCGATTGACGTATCAACGAAGTCTTGTATGTTTACAAATTCACCATTCGAAAGCTTCAGCTTATCGGCTGTGATACTGTTTGCAACAATAGCATCAGCTTGAATCTTGGTTGCAGTAAGAATGCTTGTAAACCAGCCTTGCATAGCTGTAAGGTTTTCGGCATAAGCGAACTTAGCCCAAAGCGATCCTATTTCAGCACTGCCGATATTAGCCCAGTCTGTCTGAACATAGTCGGAAAGGAGCTCTCTAGTACCGATTTTTTCAGCTGTTATGTATTTAGCATTAATAAGATAGTTACTAAGAGAACCGGCAAACTGAGGATTTGTAGCAATCGTTCCACCAACAGACGAAACCATGCGAACATAGCCACCGCCGACGGTTGAAACAGCGCCAACAGCAGTAGCTCCTGTCACAATGTTCTTGAAGTTTTCATTTATCTTCTTTAGACGCAACTCATCAGAGTCGCTCACATTTATCTCTGCAATGCCCTTTTGCATAGTAGCCCCTAACGTCAAGGGACATTATAAGATGAAACCCTTGAAACTTCAAGGGTTTCACTTGGTGCCGGATGCTGCGCCAACAGCAAACTGCATATTATGGCAAGGCTAGGCCTCACCTCGTACAGCGATATTATAGCATAAGTATGGCCCGCCTGGAAGGACTCGAACCTTCAATCCACGGATTAGAAGTCCGTTGCCTTATCCATTAGGCTACAGGCGGGGTTCATAGTCTTGGCTGGGGAGCAGGGAATCGAACCCCGGTCAGCAGAACCAAAATCTGCGGTACTAGCCACTGTACGACTCCCCATCATGGTTTTCTTCGGCCCAACGAGTAGAAATCTTCATGCACAGATCCATGAACATCTCATTCTCTTCCTCTGTGAGATATTTCATGGCTGCCTGTGCGAACTCGAAATCAGGGCGTGGGACCAAGTTGCGTTGCTTGTTCTCCTCCTTGATTTTCCTGAGCCGGGGAATAGTGTACTTGAAATCTGCTGATATCTGATGGTCTTGCATACCATGTCCTTTCACTGGTCCGGGTGACAGGATTCGAACCTGCGACCCTCTGCTCCCAAAGCAGATGCGCTACCAAACTGCGCTACACCCGGATTATTCATCAACCACCTTCGCACCGCAGTTTGGGCAGTAATGAGGTCTGTAATAACAGGCTACCTCGTTGCCGCAGGCCGTGCAGAAATCTTCCTCGATGCCGTCAATAATTCGCGTTTCGATGCGGCACGTCCTCCGATGCCCGTACTCGCCGTCAAGATACTCCATGCAATACGGGCAATATTCTCCATCAGCACACGGTTCCAGTTCCTTGTCCATGCCTAGCCTTTCTCTGGTGCCGCCGGAGGGACTCGAACCCCCAACCCACTGATTACAAATCAGTTGCGCTACCATTGCGCCACGGCGGCTCTGGTGCGGGGTGCAGGATTCGAACCTGCAACCAAAGGATTATGAGTCCCCTGCTCCACCATTGAGCTAACCCCGCAACTGAGGCCGCTACCGAGAACGGCCTCGCAACCAACCGTACACTTGGTACGTTGATGCAGATATTATAGCAAAAGAAAGGAGACCCCATGATGAAAGGAAGGTGGAAAGTCACAGGGTCTCCATAGCACGGCATCGGATGTAACAGCGTGGAGGTGTCAAGTGTAGTTTGCTGGAGGAGTAGCCCGCCGTGCTGCACTTATTATAGCATCATTGCCAGAAACCTTCAAATGTGAACACATAGCCGTTCTTGACACCCGAAACACCGGTCGCGCCTCGGTTGTAGCACATCACAGTTGGGTTCTTGTAGCCCGTGCTCCAGCCGGTGACAACAGGTTCAGAAGTAAGATACGTGCCGCTTCTGTTGGTGAACACACCGACCATTCCAACGGGTTCAGAAACGAAAGCTGTCGGAGATCCAGGGAGGCTCCATGTCCAGCCGCTGACGGTCTGGCTAGTCGTTGTGGTTGTATTCCAAACCTTGCGGACAAGACGCCCGTCATCATACTTCCATTCTTCCCAGCCGGGAGAATTGTTTGAAGCCGTGAACGCTGCCGTTGCGGCCCAGGTGGTGCCGCCAGATGCCGTTGGATCCATTATTGCCAATATCCTTCCATCTTTGTTGAAACAGCGATACGTCTGTTGCTGCCGTTATTTGAGAAGAACACATAATAGGTGTGCGTCGTATTGCTCCAAGACGAAAGGGAGATTGCGGCAGACACAGCTGTAGAACCCGTGCTCCTCTGATAGAAGTAAACTTCAGGAGTGCCGACGAAAGCCGTCGGGCCGCTGCCGTCGCTGGCCGTTGCAGTCATGGCAACCGTCTTGGCACCGTCACCGGCATTAGCATTCCAAAAGTCCCAAGCGTAACGGACAAGCCTGCCGTCACTGTATTTCTCCTCGCGCCAGCCGACTGAGTTGCTTGCAGCTGAAACGGCATTTGCCCATGTGGCTCCGCCGCTTCGCGTGGTGCAGGTGGCAGCTCCTTCAAATGTGCCTGTGACCCCGAATATCTCCTTGTCCTTTTTTATGTTCTCGGCAAGAAGATCAGCGTCGCCGGAAATCGTGTAATAGCTTGCCGTGCTGTTATACCCAGTGGGGATATTTATATATTTGTCAGATGTCCCCGGAGTGACAGTTAGTTTCGCTGTGCCGCTGGAAGTAGACGATGTTGCGGTCGGCAAGGTCATGTTCGCAACAGCTGAAATCGTATAGTAGGCCGCAGTCGTATTGTAACCTGTCGGAATCTGAATGTACCTTGTTGATGTACTTCTTGACAACGTGGCCTTGTTCGTGCCGGTCTGCCCTGAAGTGATGGCCGCTGTCGGCAGCGTCATGGCTTTCACATAGTAATCGCTCGTGGCATATGCGTTCGCCGTGATCTTCGCTCCACTGACGGCGCCTGTCGTGCTCGTCTGGAAATACGTGGAGGACGGCGTATAGGAGCTATGGGCGTCCGCCTGTGCAAGATAATACTTGTCAGACTTGATGTAGCCCTGCGGTATCTTGATATATGTACCACGGTTTATCGTGCCACTTGATGTTGAACCTGACGGCAATGATTGGTTGGTAGCCGGAGTTGATTCGGCGACCGTGTATGTATCTGAACCATCAACAGTAACAGTGCCGGCAGAGATACTTGTAACATATGAGCCCGCCGTACCTGTTGGCGTGATGCTATCAGACGCACTGTTTGTGGCTGTTACCACGCCGGTAGACGAATCAAACGTTATCGTCGGCGTAGACGTGATTGTGGTTGCCGGCGTGCTTACGGATGTTACCGGAAACTTGTTAATGGCATAGGATTGTCCCGTTGAACTGTATCCTGGAGGAATATTCAGCCAAGTATACAGTGGTTCACTGTCGCTATAGCGGAGCGTAGACCCGATATAATTAACAGTATTATATCCGCTTGTCTTGTCGTTTACAGGCCATTGAGGAAACGTGATATCCTGGATACTGCCAGTAATAGATGCGCCATTGCAGTCGTGCGCCGTTACGCCATCGAGCATAGACCCTTGAGCAACTGTGTCGCTGCTCAGGTCTATGATAGTCTCACCGGCAATCTCTACCTTATTGTACTGCTTCGTAAAATTGGCCATAGGGCCTCCTTTCATCGAAGGCCATTATAGCACATTAGACAAACGTATTGCTGATCGTCAAAGTGTATCCAGTTGTCGTCCCGGTCAAAGCCTCAGTCGGGACAATATTCATCACATGGAACTCGTCAAAATAGTCCTTGCTGATCGAAGACGGCATAATGGTTTGGTACGAATTTGCTGTGGCGCTGAATTTCGGAGTGGCTGTACCAGTACCTTTTGTAACCTCGGACGATGGATCAAGTGCGCCCGTCACGCCAAGGATCTCGGTATTAAGCCGAATATTGTTTGGGATAAGCGCGTTGTAAGAAGCCGTATCGAGCACAGCGCTTACCGAACCATCATAATAGCCAGCCGGAATAGAGACGCCAGCCCTAAGCGACATCTCAACGTCACCGCCAGAACTCCTGTTCGTCATCGAGCCTTCAACCTTTGCGCCGTTGACGAAAGCAACAGCGGGCGCAAGGATATCGCCTGCGGTAGCCGGGTAATCGGCTTCATAAGAGAACGCGCCGGTGGTCTTGAAGATTGTGGCACCATATCTTACGTTGGCTCCCGTAAGATTGGACTCAATGCTTTCAGCTGTCTTATATGTGGTACCAGACACGCCGACCGCACCGGTATCGGAAACACTGGACACGAAGCCGGCGGTACCGACAGTCGCGCTCACCGTTCCGCTGCCGGAAACGGCAGATTTGATTTCGCCTACATGACCAGTATCGGAAGACTTGGTGATTGTGTTCGTCGGCGTGATAGACGGATCATTGAGCGTGATGACAGCTGCCGTCATCGCCTTCTTGACTTCACTGGGGTAATAGCCCGCAGCGACAACCGCCTTGCCTGCGTCGGTGCCAGTCGTCGGCACGGTCACGTCACTGGAGCTTTTCGTCTGGATGGAACCGTTGATGATCGCGCCATTTTTGTCATGGGCCGTGACGTTATTGTTGCTGCCATCCTTGGCAAGCATCAAGCCAGCTGCCACCGTGTCCGCAGACAGGTCGATGATTGTATCGCCAGCAATGACAACCTTGTTGTACTGTTTTGTAAAATGTGTGTTAGGCATAACATTCTCCTATGTCATGTTCCAGTTGGATATTGCCAATGTATAACCCTGGGTACTGCCAGTCCTTGTTTCATTTGACTTAGGACCCTGGGCAACAACATTATCTGACATCAGTAAGCCTGCAGTATTGACCTCATAGTTATCATCGCCGTTTACCATGAAGCTGTATGGGCCTTCATACACGATACCGGTCTCGGCAATATATCTGATAATCTCAAGGAGATTAGCCGGATCTCGAAGGTCTTTGAGATTGAGATTAACAGAGGTGAGCGTACCTGCAGGCATAACCCAGTTTGGATAGCCCATCACATAGAAGTCCGTGGGCTGAGGAAGAGCAGCGTCTGGATTTGGATAGACGGCTATCTGCTTTGGCAAACGTCTATCCAGCTGGTCATAGACCGACCAAGATGTAGGCGCCACTATATTATGTGTTACCCAAGCCATCTAAGTTCCTCCTTAGAACTGTCGGGCGCAGTATAGCACACTCTCATGCGTGTTACTAATGGAAACTTTCGTAACACTTGATGTTACGATATTCGGAAAAAATAGTACCGATCGCCGCCGTCCGGGTATGCTATACTACACCTGCCAACCAGAGGGCCGTTCCCCGTCGGCCACCCGCAAGGGTTCAAAAGCTTCCGCGCCGTGAGAAGGTGTTGAGACGAATAACGGGGTAGGGCCGGAGGCCGCCGACTGTGCCACTACGCTTAAGGCCGCCCGAGGCTCCCGAGTTCTCCAACCGATTGGCCGGGATGGAGCGGGGCACGCTAGCCGCTGTCGGGACAGAAGGAGAGGGCGGATACTCGATAGAGCAGTGTTACCTCAAGGAAAAACATTGAGGTCGTTCATGGGACGAGAGAGAACAAAAAAACACACTGACTCTGCACCTTAGCCGTACTGTATCCAAAAACAGAAAGTAACAACAGATGTGCGTTGAAGATATGATTAATATCTGCCTCGCACATCTGATTGATACTCCATTGTCAATATCCTGAAGCCCTCTGCAAGAGCCAAGCAACATGATTGCGGCCTTTAAGGGGCAAAAAATGTTGCGCGGGTTCGAAGTTTCAGTAGTAGTATCTACAATATTTCCTTATATCCACTCCCCCCGGTACCCAGGTCGCCACGTTGCCAGCGGAAATTGAAACTTCGATGTATGACTATTGATAGTACCATTTTATTATCATTAGTTGTTATGACTATTGATAGAATGATGTGTTCTATTCAGTATGCCTCCTGACTGAGGCTAAGGAGGAAGAAATGCCTGAGAAATCTGCTGCACAGCAAATCATCGAGGCCCTCGCTGCCGCAATTAGGGGCAAAGCCGATACTGCTATCGTTGCAGTTGCCGGTTACTGCTTCTCCGGGTCCAGCAATCTCAACACCGTTATGGCTACGGCTGGTGAGAATGCAGGCTTTGGAGACGTGGTCGATGCCTATATTGATGCACGAACGGCTGACGCATGCAACATCTGCAACATGATTAAATCCGTAGGCTTCTAAGCCCTGAGACCGCAGAAGGAAAACTGCGGAATATAAATTAAACCTAAAAGCTACCGGCAGTTGACCCATAGTCAACTGTGCTTGTCAATGGGCTGGTAGCTTTAAGTCACCTCAATGGTGACACGTCAAGGAAAAGACGTTAAAACCCGTACAAGGCTGGAAGCAGACGTGACGAGCAGACCAGTGCCCGAAGTGGATAGGGCAAAGGACCGAAACATCCAACACGAGAACAGCGGACGGGTTCTCTGGCAGCTGGAAAGACAGCAAGCGTTTCCTGTTTGTCGTACACAATCAGGCTGATGTCGCGACAGTAATCGTGACAACCGTCTAGAAAGACGGCGGGGATAGGAAGGAAGCTGTCATGGCTCTCTACACTATCGCCTCTGACGCCAGGCTTACGCGCGTCACCGACGAAGGATCTCGCATGTGGAAGCATGTGGCGGTCTACGTCAACGAGTCGTTCCACGTGGAAGCGTGGACGACCGACGGCAAGTTCTGCGTCGAGAGCACCCACATCGTGAGGTGCGACCTCGCTCCGCAGAAGGGCGATAAGCGGCTTACCACTGCCAGTGGTGCCCGCTACTACGTCCACTAGCCGCGGGACTCGACAACCTAACGGTGTGGTTCACCGCGAAGCAACGAACCCGTGAGGAAGTTTCGGTGCATAGCCAACGTAAACGGCTTAATACCGATGGCGCCTGGGAACTAGACCGGGGGGAGTTATCCCTTAAATAATATGGACGACGCATAAGCGGTCGAGCACGTCACCTTCAAAGAAAGTGAGGTGAGGCACATGCCGAAGCCAGAGTTCGACGCTCTGCCGGAGGATGAACGTAAAGAGATTCTCGAAACTGCGAAAGCAGTATTCGTGAAATACTCCGACGCGTTCCCCGATGGGTATGTCGTCATCTACTGGTAGCGCAAGGCTGCCCGGGTTGGTAAACCTGTGAACAGAAGCTTCCAGTTCTTCCTTATGTTTGACTGATGAATAGGGAGTAGTCAGTCAAGTCTTGGCCTCAAACAAAGTGGGCCAGAAAGGAGATAACCGTGTTGGTTAATCTCACACCTCATGATGTAACGCTTATCGATAATGGTAAGCGCATCACTCTTAAGCCTAGTGGCACGATTGCTCGTTGTCGTGCTCTCACTGAAATCGTTGGTTCCATTACTGACGAGAACGGTGAGATCTGGCCTGAGACTCGCACTGTTTACGGTGCGGTTGAAGACCTGCCTGAGCCTATGGATGGTGTTACTTACATTGTGAGTAGCCTCGTTGCCCTAGCCATGCCGCAGCGTCATGACCTGCGAATTCCGAATGAGTCTGTTCGGGATGTGGATGGCAAGATTATTGGTTGTAAATCTCTGGGAAGAGTAGACCAATGCTAGGCTTTGCTCTCTACATGCTCTTGTCCACTGGTGCAATCTTGCTTTTGTTTGCACCTATCATCTGGATGCTCAGGCATTACTGATGAAGACGGAGCGTATCATAGTGCTGACTGCAGAGCAGGCTACCAAAGCTGCTCTGCAGAAACAGCGCATTCCGAAACACTTACAAGCTGTGGGCTACGGTGCTCATAAGTCCGTCAAGGACTATGACCGCAAGCGGCTCAACCGTGAGCTTCGTAAGGAGTTGTTCGATTGAAAATGACCTGAGTCCGCGTTATCTTATGCGGTAAAGGTTGTGATGTACTACCCGTAGTGTTGAAGGCCGTTACTTCATAATGGCTATTTGACACGGACTTCAAGTCCTTCTCGGGTAGCTTACCTGTCGTAGTGTAGTCTTCGGCTACTTCAATGACTATCGTGAACTATTGTTGTCGTTTCTACGGAAAGGACACTATTGGTCCGAAGGCGTTGGTTTCTCGACAGGTATTAAAATCTTGTAGGGAATAGCTGGCGTAGTGTAGGCTCCGGTTACTTCGTATGGTTCGATTCCAACACAGCTCCTTTGCTGTCATGGTTATGAGTCCGAAGCCGCCCGATACTCGCCAGCTTTTTCCTACATTTCTCTTTCATTTGACTGTGAACAGGAAGTAGCAGTCACGAAGAAAGGAGTGGACTATGTCCAAGTTCAACATCACCAACACTGTCAAGACCACCAACGCATGTGGTGGCAAGGCATACAAGATGCTCGACCCTCGGGAAGAGCTGATGGTCATGGCATTGACCTCCCTCTGGGATACCCAATTCTACGGTGACTTCACCGGGGCAATTGGGGTCAAGGCCGTTGACCTCATCAACCATGGGCAGAAAGAGTTCGTGGCTAAGCTCGCTTGCTATGCTCGCAATGAGCTGAACATGCGTAGCATCAGCCATGTGCTCGCTGCTCTGGTTTGCTTTGATGGTGGCGACATTGTTCGCCCCATGCTCCGTAAGGTGTGCGTCCGTCCGGACGACATCCTGGAGATTGCAGCTTTGGTTCTGTCCGTCAAGGACAACCGCCACATTCCCAACGCCTTCAAGCGTGGGGTTGCCGATGTCCTGAACAAGCAGACTCTGTATGGAGTCCGCAAGTATCAGGCCAAAGGCAAGGCGGTAACTTGGAAAGACCTGCTTCGCATTACTCATGCGACGCCGGTCGACACCAAGAGAGCCGAGCTCTTCAAGGCTATTGTCAACGACAATGTTCCGGCAATCGAGACATGGGAAACCATGCTCTCGGCCAACGGCAACAATGCCGAGACGTGGAATCGACTCATCGCCGATGATGCTCTGCCCTACATGGCATGCTTGCGGAACCTCCGCAACATGGTCAATGCAGGTGCTGACATCAAGCCGGTGCTTGAGAAGATTGCTGACCCTGAGCAGGTTCGGAACTCTCGTCAGTTCCCGTACCGGTTCTGGTCTGCATACCGTGAGGTGAAGGACCCTGCGGTGCGGGCTGCACTGGCTGCTGCGTTCAACGCCAGCATTGCCAATGTGCCTGTGTTGCCTGGTCGCACCTTAATCGGTGTCGATGTCTCCGGCTCTATGAGCTGCGGTGTCAGCACCAACAGCAAGATTTCTTGCAAGGATATCGCCGAGCTTTTCGGTGCTATGTCCGGCAAGGTCTGTGCTGATGCGGACGTGGTCTACTTCTCTGCTCCTGGCAGTGGATGGTATGGCCGTGGCCGTGGTGGTGCTGATAGCCTGCGTGGTTGGACGATGCGCCATTACGGTGCTGGTGCCAATGTGCTCCAGACTGCAAGCGAAGACCACTTCGTTGGCAGCGGTGGCACGGACATCAGCCTCGTGATTGACGCTGCGCTTGCAGATGATGGTGTGCCGTATGATAGGATTGTCATCTTCACCGATGACATGACTAACTTCGGTATGCCTGATGCTCAGGCTAAGTTCGACCGCTACCTGAAGGAAAGGAATCCCAGTTGCTGGCTCCACTCTGTGGACCTGGCATCTGCTGGTACCCAGACCTTCAAGGGTAAGCAGGTTAATTACCTGGCTGGCTGGGACGACTCGATGTGGAGCTTCATGCTCCAGGCCGAGCGCGGTTTCGGTAAGCTGGTAGACACCGTAGCTGATTATCAGCTGTAATTGAGGGGGGCCGAAAGGCCCCCTGGTCTATGTTTCGGGCGAGTGGAATACGGATATATAAACCACGCCAGCCTCATAAGCTGGAGATAGCAGGTTCGACTCCTGTGCCCGGGACCAAAAAATTTTTTCGGATAGTATCTTTATCAAAGAAGAAGTCCGTTGGTCATGTCTTGCAAGTCCAAGAAGAAAGGAAATACCATGAGCTACTGGGCAGAAGACGACAAGGAATCCAAGAAGGTTGAACGGTTCATTACGTTTCCGACTGTAGGTGAGCGGTGTCATCTCGATGTCGATGGTGTGCCGCTGACCACGAGCACCGTTCAGGAAGTTCTTATTGAGAACAATAAGATTAGCGTGCGTACACGCAGTCGCTGGTATATCTATGAACCCAATACGGAGGACTGATGGCCTCCGATAAGGTGTATCAGATTTCACAGGAGCAGCGGAGCCTATTGAAAGATAGGCTCCTTGCTTCTATTGAATCTGAAGATAAGGATTGGTTCAAGTCATGGATTAATCCTGAACCGCCGCAGAACTTTGAGTCTGGTCGGTGGTATACAGGATGCAATCGTGGCTTGCTTTCGTTTCTTCAATTGTACTATGGATATCCTGACCCACGATGGATTCCTGCATGGAGATTGAAGATTGTTGCTGAACAGTATGGCGGAGGCTGGGACTGGAAAGGCCAGAAGTGCTGCTATGTTGAGCTGTGGAAGGAAGGCAAGAAGAAGATACTGGACGAGAACGACGAGCCAGTCCTCGATGATGACGGCAAGCCCATGTTCCGTACCTATATGTATCTTGCTTCTGTCATTCCTGTATTGAATATGTCTCAGGTTAAAGGTGCACCTGAGTATGAGCCAAAGCTTGCAGTCAATCAGGGAGGTGACTATGCTGTTGCTGATAGCATCATTGGTGATTACCTTCCTAACCAGGTAATTACATATATTGAGAGTGCTGCTACCGGTACAGCAGCCTGGTCTCCTACGAAGTATAGAATTTATATGCCGAGCAGGAAGCTGTTCACAAGTGCTGAAGCTTTCACCAGCACGCTGATGCATGAGACAGTTCATTCGACTGGACCTCATTTCAAGCGTGACCAGACTGGTATCTTCGGTACTGACAGCTATGCCAGAGAAGAACTTGTGGCTGAATTCGGCTCGGTGTTTCTTGCTCAGAATTTCGGTATCGAATATACCGGAGCTGAGTTTGATAATCATGTTGCATATCTACAGCATTGGAAACAGAGGGTTAGAGAGAAGGATGGTGCTGACTTTCTGATGAAGGCCATCACTGATGCTGAGAATGCTGCAAGGTTTGTGTTTGAACAGACAAGTAAGTTTGCCAAGACTAAGGAGGAATGACTATGGCAAATCGTAAACACCCCGTTAACGAAGAACAGATTCTGAATCTTGCTAAGTTGCTTACCGAGCTGGAGCAAGAGGATATGTACAGCGAGCTTGGTCTCACCAATGCTCAGATTGCCAAGATTCTGGCTAAGCGGAGCGGCTATACCAATGTCTCTGCAGACGTTGTCGGCCGTATCCGCAACAAGGATTATGTGTGCCTGCGTCCTGCTCCTGAGCCTGAGCCTGAGCCAGAACCTGAGTCTGAAACTATTGATGCAACCAATGCTATCGAAGAAGAAAAGTGGCAGGGCATCATCATCAGAGCAATCAATGTTATTCTCAAAGTGCAGAATGAAGTCATTGAGTCTCAAACTTCTTGTCTTCATGCGAACACCGAGATGGTGGACTGCATGAAGAATATGATTACAACCATGAAGAATCTTCTCTGCAAGATCGACGCACTTGACGGCAAGATGGACCAGGTCTCTTA